>Ga0256840_1000237_pt1 | contig 54279 bp, 52 predicted proteins | sample 355202metaG_FD_185969 | JGI IMG/M metagenome (GOLD analysis project Ga0256840, IMG submission 185969) | Hydrothermal vent microbial communities from Mid Atlantic Ridge, Atlantic Ocean - 355-202 | ecosystem: Environmental > Aquatic > Marine > Hydrothermal vents | place: Atlantic Ocean: Mid...
TACTCAGATAACTTAGAAGTGTTAGGCTAGTATGGAAAACCTATGGGATGAGAGCAAAGCCTCGGAGTGCAAAACAGACCTAGATATGCGTGTCTATACCTCTAACCTTTTAGGGCAGAGTGATGAACTAGTACTGCATGGTGGGGGCAATACCTCCGTGAAGTCTATGGTAGATGGTGAAGAGATACTCTATGTCAAAGGCTCAGGTTGGGACTTGGTAAGCATTAAGGCTGAAGGTTTTGCTCCTGTCAAGATGGCAACACTTTTGCAGATGGCAAAACTAGAAAGCCTGAGCGACACAGAGATGGTCTCAGGACAAAAAGCAGCGATGATAGACTCTTCTGCCCCTAATCCTTCTGTAGAAGCCATACTCCATGCACTTATACCTTTTAAAGTGGTTGACCATACCCATGCAGATGCGGTGGTGACTATCTCTAACTCGGTCAATGGAAAAGCATATATAGAAAAACTTTACCCCAACTTTCTCATAGTACCTTATGTCATGCCAGGATTTATTTTGGCACAAAAGATTTATGATATGACCAAAGAGGGGTTTGACTGGGATGCCTGTGAGGGGATTATTTTACATAATCATGGTATCTTTACCTTTGATGACGATGCGAAAAAATCGTATGATAAGATGATAGAGGCAGTCTCAAAAGCAGAAGATTTTTTAGCCCAGAATGCTGAGGTGACGTTGGGTGACATAGAACCTACGACATTTGAATTGGATGATTTGAAGATAGACAAATTTATGCATATAAATCAAACTCCTTTGGCGGTGCATTATGCCTCACAAGAAGACTTAAGAGCGAAAGTGACAAGAGGGGTATTGACTCCTGAACATATCATCCGTACCAAACGTGTACCATTGGTCGTGGAAGACTGGGATGTCAAAGATGCTTTAAAACATTTTAAAGTGGCGTATGAGACCTATTTTAATGCCTATAAAACAGGCGAAATTATGCTAGACCCAAATCCTAAATATGCCGTCATCAAAGACTTTGGTGTAGTGACTTTTGGAAAGACACAAAAAGAGGCAGATGTGATTAATGATGTGGTGTCACATACGATGATGGCTGTGCTTCGTGCAGACAAGTTAGGTGGATATAGGAGTATCTCTATAGCAGATAGTTTTGCTATGGAGTATTGGGAATTGGAACAGGCGAAATTGAAATAATGCGTTGTCACTTTTTTTTCTTTGTTACACAACAAAAGAAAAAGAAGTAACCAAAAAAAAGAAAATGTGAAGGGCTGTCGCAGGTCATATTCTTTGTTTCATGCAAAGTTACATGTGTCAATAGATTGCCTTATACTTTTTGTAAAGTGAGTAACTAATGAAATATTTAATGGCAATAGATGCAGGCACAGGTTCAGTTAGAGCAGTTATCTTTGATACACAAGGTACTCAAATCTCTGTGGCTCAAAAAGAATGGATACACCTAGAGGTAGAGGGTGTAGAAAATTCCATGACTTTTGATGTTGAGAAAAACTGGGACTTGACGGTATGGTGCATACAAAATGCTTTAAAAGAGGCAGGACTTAATGGCTCTGACATCTTGGCAGTAAGTGCCACGTCTATGCGTGAGGGCATTGTGGTCTATGACAAAGAAGGCGAAGCCATTTGGGGTGTTGCTAACGTAGACGCAAGAGCAGACAAAGAAGTGCGTTACCTCAAAGAGCAGTATGACGGCATAGAAGAAGCTTTTTATGCAGAGTCTGGACAGACCTTTGCATTGGGTGCATTGCCTCGTTTGCTTTGGCTTAAAAACAACGAGCCATCACTCTATGAAAAAGTAGCTTCTATTTCGATGATAGGCGACTGGGTACTAGCAAAACTCTCTGGCATCATCGCTACAGACCCAAGCAATGGTGGAACGACAGGTATATTTTCTTTAGAAAAGCGTACATGGTCAGAGGAAATGGCAGAAAAAGTAGGCATAAAGACAGACATCTTCCCTCCTGTGCTAGAAACAGGTACGGCTATGGGAAATGTGACAAGTAAAGCATCAAAAGAGACAGGTTTATCTACTGATACACTAGTCGTTATGGGTGGAGGCGATGTCCAACTAGGTGCAGCAGGATTAGGTGTAGTCAAAGAAGGGCAAGTAGCCATTTTAGGTGGCTCATTTTGGCAACAAGTTGTCAACATCAAAAGCACAGTAAAACCACCAAAAGACATGTCGATACGCGTCAACCCACATGTCATACAAGGACTCTCACAAGCAGAAGGCATCACCTTCTTCTCAGGACTCATCATGCGATGGTTTAGAGATGCATTTTGTGATTTAGAAAAACTAGAAGCCAAAGAGAAAGAGATAGATGTTTACGAAGTGCTAGAAGAAAAAGCAAAAAAAGTACCTGTGGGTTCACACGGCATACTCCCCATCTTTTCAGACGCTATGAACTACGGTAAATGGTACCACGCAGCACCCTCATTCATAAACCTCTCCATAGACCCAGAAGTCTGCAACAAGGCTTCGATGTTTAGAAGCTTAGAAGAAAATGCCTGCATCGTCTCAGCAGTAAACCTAGACAAAATAAAAGCATTTACAGCCTTAGAGATAGACGAGATAGTTTTTGCAGGTGGAGCCAGTAAAGGAGACCTATGGTGTCAGATACTCGCAGACGTCACAGGATGCAAAATAAAAATACCCAAAGTCACAGAAGCCACTGCACTAGGTGCTGCCATGAGTGCAGGAGTAGGTGCAAAGGTCTATGAAAGCATGGAAAAAGCGGCAGAAGATTTAGTTGTTTGGGACAAAGAGTATGTGCCAAATGAAAAAAATTATAAAACATACAAAGGTATCCAAAAGCGTTGGGGAAATGTCTATCAAAATCAGCTACAATTAGTCGATAGAGGTTTAACGCAAAGTATGTGGAAAGCCCCAGGTATTTAGATTATACGAAGGAAAGATATGAAAGTGTTAGTGACGGGTGGTGCAGGGTACATAGGTTCTCATACTGTGGTGCAACTCATAGAAGAAGGACATGAAGTTATTGTTTTTGATAACTTTTGTAATGCTTCTCGTGAAAGCATAAAAAGAGTAGAAAAAATAGTAAGACAAAACATCGAAGTGATTGAAGGCGATATACGTAATGCAGAAGATTTAAGTGCCGTATTTACCTCACATACTATAGATGCGGTTATTCATTTTGCAGGGCTTAAGGCAGTGCATGAGTCTGTAGAAGAACCATTGAAATATTATGACAACAATGTCTATGGGACTATTGTCTTGTGTGATGTTATGCAAAAGTTTGGATGTAAGTCTATCATTTTTAGTTCTTCCGCTACAGTGTATGGTGACCCTGAAAGTGTTCCCATCACAGAAGCATTTCCTACAGGAGCTACGAACCCTTATGGCAGAAGTAAGCTCTTTGTTGAGGAAATACTGAAAGATCTCTATGTTTCAGACAACACTTGGAAGGTGATACTTTTACGATATTTTAACCCAGTAGGTGCACATAAGTCAGGTACGATAGGAGAGAACCCTAACGGTGTTCCTAATAATCTTATGCCATACATCACGCAAACTGCAGTAGGTAAACGCAAAAGTTTGCAAGTGTATGGTAGTGACTACCGTACGATAGATGGAACAGGAGTCAGAGACTATATCCATGTGGTAGACCTTGCAAATGGGCATTTAAAAGCATTAAACAAACTACAGGAAGACATGGGTGTACTCACCATAAATCTAGGCACAGGCATAGGGTATTCTGTTTTGGAAATGGTACGGGCATTTGAAAAAGCATCAGGGCAAAAAATACCCTATGAAATCGTAGGACGTAGAGCAGGAGACATTGACCAGTGTTATGCGGACACAACTTTAGCAGAGAAAGTGTTAGGATGGAGAGCAAGTAAAGGTCTTAGTGAAATGTGTGAAGACAGTTGGCGATGGCAGAAAAATAATTCGATGGGTTATATGTAGCAAATATTTTGATATAATTAACATCTAAAATGGGGAGGCTACCTTCTCAATCATAGCAGAAGAGAAAGAGGTACTTGTTTATGACAAATATTATATTGTGTGGTGGAAGTGGTACAAGACTTTGGCCACTGTCTAGACAGCTTATGCCTAAACAATTTCTAAAACTTTTTGACGAAAAATCATTGTTCCAACTCACAGTAGAAAGAAATCAAGTAGTGTGCGAAAGTCAGTTTATTGTTTCAAATGTGGAACAGTACTTCTTGGCACTTGATCAAATGAAACAACTAGAAGTGCAAAATACCCAATATCTTTTAGAGCCTGTAGGTAGAAATACCGCACCAGCTATCGCCTTAGCTTGTTTAGCACTGGATGAAGAAGAAATAGTCCTTGTCACACCTTCTGACCATTTGATAAAAGATGGCAGTGCCTACGCAGAAGTATTGGCAGAGGCAAAAGACTTAGCTATGCAAGATTATTTGGTGACATTTGGTATCACCCCTACCTTTGCAGAAACGGGATTTGGCTATATAGAGTCAGAAGGTACTACTGTAAAAGCTTTCCATGAAAAACCCGATATTGCCACTGCACAAAGCTACGTAGATGCAGGAAATTATTATTGGAATTCTGGGATGTTTTGTTTTAAAGCAGGCGTTTTTTTAAGTGAGTTAAAAAAATATTCTCCTCAAATATATACACAGTCGCTATATGCCTATAGTCAAGCAAATAAAGAAGAGATGATACGCATAGGGCATCAAGATATGGAGGCTATACCAGAAGACAGTATAGATTATGCAGTTATGGAGAAATCAACTATTGTCAAGGTTGTAGCCTCAGACATCGGTTGGTCTGATGTGGGTAGTTTTGATGCACTTGCAGAGGAATTACCTAATGACAAAAACAACAACTTGGTACTCTCAGACAAGCATGTTGAGCTATTGGGTATTAAAGATAGCATAGTGATAGATACTAGAGATGCCTTGCTCATCGCAAAAAAAGGTGACACGCAAGGTGTAAAAGAAATCGTACAGCGTTTGAAAGTAGAAGCTAATGAGTTAACCCAAGTACACAGTTTAGTACACCGTCCTTGGGGGACATATGAAGTACTGTATGGTCATGAAAACTACAAGATTAAACGAATCGTTGTGTATCCAGGAGAAAGACTTTCTTTACAAAAACATTTACATAGAAATGAACACTGGGTTGTTGTCAAAGGTGAGGCGACAGTGCAAGTAGGCGAAGAGATTAGCATAGTAAAAGAAAATGAATCAACCTACATCAAACAAAATGAAATACACCGATTGACGAACAATACGGAACAGGAAATTGTATTGATTGAAGCACAAGTAGGTAGCTATACGGGTGAAGATGATATAATAAGACTAGAAGACGACTATAGGAGAATAGATGGCTAAAGTAGCATTAATAACAGGAATAACAGGACAAGATGGCTCATATTTGGCAGAATTTCTTTTAAAAAAAGGCTATGAAGTACATGGTATAAAAAGAAGAACCTCTTTGTTCAATACCGACAGGATAGACCATCTCTACCAAGACCCACATGAAAAAAATGTAAAACTACACCTTCATTTTGGCGACATGACTGACTCTATGAATCTTACGCGTATCATACAAGAAGTGCAACCAGATGAGATATATAACCTAGCAGCCATGTCACATGTGGCAGTGAGTTTTGAAACACCTGAGTATGTAGCCAATGCTGACGGCACAGGAACCTTACGTATTCTCGAAGCTGTAAAACTTTTGGGCTTAGCAAAAAAGACAAAAATCTATCAAGCGTCTACGTCTGAACTTTATGGAAAAGTACAAGAAACACCGCAAAGTGAAACCACACCTTTTTACCCACGCTCACCATATGCTGTAGCTAAAATGTATGCCTACTGGATAACAGTAAACTACAGAGAGGCTTATGATATGTTTGCGTGTAATGGCATTCTCTTCAACCATGAATCTCCTGTACGTGGCGAAACATTTGTAACAAGGAAAATCACAAGAGCAGCATCCAAAATAGCACTAGGACTACAAGACAAACTCTATCTTGGTAATTTAGATGCAAAACGTGACTGGGGACATGCAAAAGATTATGTAAAAATGATGTGGCTCATTCTTCAAGCAGACGAGCCAGAAGATTGGGTTATCGCTACGGGAGAGACTACGACTGTACGTGACTTTGTAGCAATGGCATTTGCCTATGCAGGCATAGAACTTGAATTTAAAGGCAAAGGGGTAGATGAAAAAGCATATGTAGTTTCTTGTTCCAACTCTGAGTATCAAATAGAGGTAGGTAAAGAAGTACTTGCAGTAGACCCCAAATACTTTAGACCCACAGAAGTTGACTTACTTTTGGGAGACCCGAGTAAGGCAGAAAGTAAACTTGGGTGGAAACGAGAATACAACCTAAAAGATTTAGTTGATGACATGATGAAAAGTGATTTACACTTGATGACAAAAGACCAGTACCTTAAAGAAGGTGGGTATAAGATTATGAATTATTTTGAGTGATAGATGAAAAAAGATTCTAAGATATACATCGCTGGACATAGGGGTTTAGTAGGTTCTGCCATAGTAAAGAACTTACAAGCCAAAGGTTATAGTAACCTGATTTTAAAAACCCATACTGAGCTTGATTTGTTAAATCAGCAAGCAGTATCAGCCTTTTTTGAAAAAGAAAAACCAGAGTATGTCATACTCGCCGCTGCAAAAGTAGGAGGCATAGAAGCAAACAATACCTACAGAGCAGACTTCATTTATGAAAACTTACAAATACAAAATAATGTCATCCACCAAAGTTATTTGCATGGCGTTGAAAAACTACTTTTTCTTGGAAGCACTTGCATCTACCCCAAAAACTGTCCACAACCCATGAAAGAAGAGTACCTACTTACAGATACATTAGAATATACCAACGAACCCTATGCCATAGCAAAAATAGCAGGCATCAAAATGTGTGAAAGCTACAATCTACAATACGGTACAAACTTCATATCTGTCATGCCTACTAATCTGTATGGTATAAATGACAACTTTGATTTAGAAACTTCACATGTACTGCCTGCACTTTTACGCAAGATACATGAGGCAAAAGTAAACCATGAACCACAAGTTGAGATATGGGGAAGCGGGAAGCCACGACGAGAGTTTATGTTTGCAGACGATATGGCAGATGCTTGTGTATTTTTGTTGGAAAATAGAGATTTTAAAGACACATACAGCCTAGATGAAAAAGAGATACGAAATACACATATAAATATTGGAACAGGTGTTGATATAAGCATTCAAGAGTTAGCTTTAACTATTAAAAAAATAGTTGGCTATGAAGGGAAACTTTATTTTAACGAGACTAAACCTGATGGTACGATGGTTAAACTTACGGACGTTTCAAAATTACATGCACTTGGGTGGCGGCACAAGGTTGAACTAGAGGTGGGAATAAAAAGAGTCTATGCATGGTATCTGAATATATGATGATTGACCCTACAAAACTGCTCAAAGACATCACTAAAGGCGAAAGTGAAACAGTTGAGTTTAAAACATCCTTTCAAAAAGAAGTGATAGAGTCAATTGTTGCTTTTGCGAACGCACGAGGCGGAAAAGTGTTGATAGGTATTGACGATGCAGGGACTGTTCTTGGTTGCAAACTTACTAAAGAGAGTTTGCAAAATTGGATTAACCAAGTCAAGCAGAACACTTCTCCCTCTGTTATTCCCGATATGGATGTTGTGGAGATAGAGGGAAAGAGTATTGTCGTTGTAGATGTTAAAGAATACCCTATAAAACCCGTAAGTTATAAAAACAGATATTTGAAAAGACGCCAAAACGCTAACCATGTGATGAGTATGGAAGAGATAGCGAACGAATACCTAAAGACTAAAAATAGTTCTTGGGACTATTATGTTGATGAGCAACAAAGTTTTAATGATATTAGTCTTGAAAAAGTAGAGCAATTTATCCAGAAGATAGAGTTACATTTTGGTAAAAAGTTTTATGATACACCAATGCAGATACTACATAAATATGGTTTGATAAAAGATGATAAGATCACTTTTGGAGCGTACTTACTTTTCTCAAAAAATTTTAATCTTATCTCAGCGGTACAAGCGGGACGTTTTAAAACACCAACTGACATTATAGACAGCATCTCCCTCAACACCGATCTCTTTACTGAGATTGATGAGTTGATGGTATTTCTGAGAAAGCATTTTATGGTGGAGTACATCATTACGGGTAACCCTCAGAGAGAAGAGCGTTATGACTACCCATTAGAAGCGATTCGTGAGATTGTTTTAAACATGATCGTACACAGAGATTATCGCGACAGCAGCGACAGTATCATAAAGATATTTGATGACCGCATAGAATTTTTTAATCCGGGTGATCTTTATGATGACTTGACCATCGAAGAGATTGAATCAAACATGTATGTTTCTAAAACAAGAAATAAACTTATAGCCCTTATGTTTAAAGAGTGTGGTCTCATAGAGAAGTATGGTTCAGGTATAGAAAGAATAAAAAGACTGTGTAAGGTGCATCGCCTTCCTGAACCAAAGTTAGAAGAGATGCAAAAAGGTTTTAGAGTTACGGTCTATAAAGAAAAAACTACCCAAGAAACTACCCAAGAAACTACCCAGGAAACTACCCAAGAACTCAAAAAAGTATCTACAAAAGAGAAAATACTTCAAGAACTTGAAAAACAACCTACACTTACGAGAGAAGATTTGGCAAGACTAACTGGTGTTAGTGCAAATGCAGTGAAACAGCATCTTTCAAAACTAAAAGAAGAGAAGAAGATAAAAAGAGTGGGAAGTACAAAGTCTGGATATTGGGAGGTTCTGCAATGATAAGTAAACTAAAATCCCTTAAAAACCACCAAGGCTTCATGAAGTATTTTAAAAATACGTCATGGTTATTTGGCGAAAAAATATTACGTATGATTGTGGGGCTTTTTGTGGGTATTTGGGTGGCTCGTTACCTTGGTCCTGAACAGTTTGGACTTCTTTCGTATGCTCAGAGTTTTGTTGGCTTGTTTACGGCTTTTGCAACTTTGGGACTTGATGGGATCGTGGTAAGGGAGCTTTTGAAAGATGAAACGAGAAGAGATGCACTTGTAGGTACGGCTTTTTGGTTGGGAACACAAGATTGAGTTAGAAGAGAGTATAGGAAAAAGTATATGAGTGGTATTTTAGAACAAGAAAGGATGAAAGTTGAAAGTATTATTGTTAGCAGGTGGATTTGGAACGAGACTAAGTGAAGAGACTGATGTAAGACCTAAGCCAATGGTGGAGATAGGTGGAAAGCCTATACTTTGGCATATTATGAAAACATATTCACAGTATGGTTTTAATGATTTTGTAATTCTTCTAGGATATAAAAGTTATTTTATTAAAGAGTATTTTGCAAATTATTTTTTACATCAGAGTGATGTTACAATAGATATAAAAGACGGTAGTATGGAAGTTTTAAATAACTCTAGTGAACCATGGAAAGTCACTCTTCTTGATACGGGTATAGATACTATGACAGGTGGAAGAATTAAACGTGCTCAAGATTTTATAGGAGATAAACCCTTTATGCTGACTTATGGTGATGGAGTTTCAGATATAAACATTGAAGAGTTAGTTAAATTTCATAAGGCTCATGGTAAGGCAATGACTATGACATCGGCACAACCAGACGGTAGATTTGGTGCTTTAAATATCACAGAAGGTAATCAAGTTACAAACTTTTTAGAAAAACCAAAAGGTGATGGTGGTTGGATAAATGCAGGTTACTTTGTATGCGAACCTAAAGTTTTCGATTATATTTTAGAAGGTGATAGTACAGTTTTTGAACAGAAACCTCTTCAAAACTTAGCACAAGATGGTGAAATATTTACATTTAAACATGAAGGTTTTTGGAAGCCAATGGATTCACTAAAAGATAAAAATGATTTAAACAAACTATGGGACACGAAACAAGCACCTTGGAAAGTTTGGTAATGCACGACCTTTTTTCTGGAGTCTATAAAGATAAAACGGTTTTAGTGACAGGACATACTGGCTTTAAAGGCTCGTGGCTTGTATATTGGTTAAAGCAAATGGGAGCCAATGTTATTGGCTACTCACTTGAAGCACCAACAACTCCAAATCATATAGAGTTTTTAGATTTAGATATTATTTCTATAATAGGGGATATAAGAGACTTAGAAAAACTAAATGAAACTTTTACAAAATATAAACCAGAGATAGTATTTCATTTGGCAGCTCAACCTTTAGTACGGCTTTCGTATGAAAACCCAATAGAGACATATGAAACAAATGTCATGGGAACACTCAAAGTATTTGAGGCATGTAGAACAGCTAAAGTAAAAGTCATAGTTAACATTACAAGTGATAAAGCTTATGACAATAAAGAGTGGATATGGGGCTATAGAGAAAATGACCCTATGGGTGGGTATGACCCGTATAGCTCTTCTAAAGGTTGTGCCGATTTGCTAGCTAACTCTTATAGAAATTCTTATTTTAATACAAATGAATATAAAAAATCACATAATACATTACTAGCATCATGTAGAGCTGGAAATGTCATAGGTGGTGGGGACTGGGCTGCAGATAGACTTATAGCTGACATTATGCTTTCTGTCTCACAAGGTAAAAAAGTAAGTATACGCAATCCTTATGCAACAAGACCTTGGCAACATGTGCTTGAACCTTTAAGCGGCTATCTACACATAGGGCAAAAACTTTTGGAAGAAAAAGTAGAGTTTAGTGAGGCATGGAACTTTGGACCATCTGATGAGGGCAGCATAACAGTTGAAGAAGTTGTAAAAAATGTCAAACTACATTGGGATAAAATTGATTATGAAATCAACAAAGAGACAAATCAACTTCATGAAGCAAACCTCTTAAAGCTAGATTGTTCAAAAGCACATATACTTTTAAAATGGAAAGATGTATGGAATAGTGATACTACATTTGCAAAAACTGTAAAATGGTATAAATCTTATTATGAAAATAATAATGAAGTTTTAACTCAAGAGGATTTAGAATCTTATGTGAATGATGCAAAATCAAAAAATATTGAGTGGGCTAAATAGTTATGACTGTCTTGATATCTGGTGCAACAGGTTTTTTAGGAAGCTACGTATTAAAATCATTTATTAGAAGAGGACATGAAGTAATAACACTTAAAAGATCAACTTCTGATACTTATAGAATAGAGAATAGTTTAAATCAATGTATTAGTTATGATATAGATAAAATAGAATTAAAAACTATTTTTGAAAATCACCAAATAGATATAGTGATAAATACTGTTACAAATTATGGAAGAAGTGATAGTAGAATATCTTCAATTCTAAATACAAATTTAATGTTTGGATTAAAACTTTTAGAAAAATCAGTCTCTAATAATGTCAAAGCATTTATAAATACAGACACATTGTTAAATAGAAATATAAATGCATATGCTCTCTCAAAAGCTCAATTAGTAGACTGGATGCAATTTTTATCAAATAAGTCTACAAAAATGATTAATGTAAAGATTGAACATATGTATGGTTTAGAAGATGATGAAAATAAATTCATATATTGGCTTATAAACCAACTAAAAGAAGATATTCAACAAATTGACTTAACAAGTGGAATCCAAAAAAGAGACTTTATTTACATAACAGATATTGTAAGTGCTTATGAAATTATTATTCAAAATATCGAAAACTTTTCAAGCTATGAAGAATTTGAACTAGGTAGTGGCACTTCTATAAAAGTAAAAAAGTTTATAGAACAAATTTATGATGAGCTGTCAAAGAAACAAGCTCTCAAAACAGTACTAAATTTTGGAGCTGTAGAATATAGAGCAAATGAAAATATGAATATGAAAGCAAATATTACGAAATTAGAAAAACTTGGATGGCAAGTAAAAACTTCAATTCAAGACGGCATAAATAAAATATTAAATGGAGAGAAAAATGACTAGACAAGAACAACTAAAACAAGAGATACTAAATAAAACTAAAGAGTACTACGAACTAGTGCATAAACCACAACAAGAAAAAAAGTTTGTTGATGGTGAGAGTAGAGTCAATTATGCAGGTCGTGTATTTGATGCAACTGAGATGCAATACCTTGTAGATAGTTCCCTTGACTTTTGGCTTACTTATGGTGACTACTCTAAAAAGTTTGAAAAAGAGTTAAGTAAATATCTTAATGTTCGATGGACATTTTTAGTAAACTCTGGAAGTAGTGCAAACCTTTTAGCATTTTATGCTTTGACTTCTCAATTACTTAAAGAGAGACAGGTTAAACGCGGTGATGAAGTCATAACTGTGGCAGCTGGCTTTCCCACAACTATTACTCCTATTGTTCAGTATGGTGCAGTACCCGTCTTTGTAGATATGGAGCTTACTCATTTTAACATAGACACTACACAACTTGAACTTGCTTTAAGCTCAAAAACAAAAGCAGTTATGATAGCTCATACTTTAGGAAATCCTTTTAACATAAAAGCAGTAAAAGAGTTCTGTGATAAACATAATCTTTGGCTCATAGAAGATAACTGTGATGCACTTGGAAGTATGTATGATGGTAAGCCTACGGGAACATGGGGAGACATAGGGACAAGTAGTTTCTACCCTCCTCACCATATGACAATGGGTGAAGGTGGTGCAACTTATACAGATAACCCTCTCCTTCAAAAAATCATGCTTAGCATGAGAGACTGGGGAAGAGACTGTTGGTGTGAGAGTGGTGTTGACAATACATGTGGAAAAAGATTTGGTATGAGTTTTGGAAAACTTCCTAAAGGGTATGACCATAAGTATGTATATAGTCACTTTGGGTTTAATCTAAAAGTATCTGATATGCAAGCCGCAGTAGGTGTTGCACAACTTGAAAAATTTCCATCGTTTGTAGAGACACGCAAAGAGAACTTCAAAAAGCTTTATGATGGGCTCAAAGACTTAAAAGAGCTTACTCTTGTTCAAACGCAAGTAAATGCAGACCCGAGTTGGTTTGGTTTTATGATGACACTCAAAGATGATGTTGCTTTTACAAGAAATGAAATGTCAGAGTTTTTAGAAAAAAACAAAATTCAAACAAGAAACTTATTTGCAGGAAATATCTTAAGACACCCACTTTTTGATACAATGAATGAGAATGAAGACTACAGAGTGATAGGAAAACTAAAAAATACTGATAAAATTATGAATGATAGTTTTTGGATAGGGCTCTATCCTGGTATGGGTGATGATGCTATTGACTATATGATTAAGAAAATTAGAGAATTTTTAAAGGCTAACTAATGAAGTACTTGATAACAGGCGGATGTGGTTTTTTAGGCTCAAACATAGCAAGTGAGATACTAAAACAGGGTGATGCTTTAGTGGTGTTTGATAGTCTCTATAGACAAGGAAGCTACCAAAACTTAGAGTGGTTGAAGTCTCAAGGTGAGTTTGAATTTATCCATGGAGACATTCGTAACACAAACGATGTTGAAAGAATGATACAAAAACATAAACCAGATATCATATATCATCTAGCAGGTCAAGTAGCTATGACAACCTCTATAGCAGATCCTAGAATGGATATGGAAGTAAATGTAGGAGGAAGTTTTAACCTTCTTAATGCAGTAAGACTCTATAGTCCAGAATCTGCAATTATATACTCATCTACAAATAAAGTATATGGTGATTTAGAACAGTTTACATATAAAGAGACTGCAACAAGATATGAGTGTATAGAAAAGCCAAATGGATTTGATGAGAGTGTGAACCTTGACTTTCACTCCCCTTATGGTACCTCCAAGGGAAGTGCTGACCAGTATATGCTAGATTTTGCTAGAATATATGGACTCAAAACTGTAGTGTTTAGACACTCCTCTATGTTTGGTGGGCGACAGTTTGCTACTTATGACCAGGGTTGGATAGGTTGGTTTACTCAGCAGGCTATAAATATTAAAAATGGTGTACAAAAAGAGCCTTTTACTATATCTGGGAATGGAAAACAAGTAAGAGATATAGCCTATGCGAGTGATATGATAGAACTCTATCTCATGGCATCAAAAAAGATAGAGAGCATAAAAGGTCAAGCTTTTAATGTAGGTGGTGGTATGCGTAACTCATCTTCGCTCTTAGAACTTTTTGACTTTTTAGAAAAAGAACTTGATGTAGAGATGCACTACAAGCAACTCCCCGTAAGAGAGTCAGACCAAAGAGTATTTGTAGCAGACTTAACAAAGGTAAAAGAACTGATAGGATGGGAACCTAAGATTTCTAAAGAAGAAGGTATTCGTAAAATGATTGAGTGGCTGTCTCATTAATGAAAAAATTAACTATTGCTATTCCTACCTATAATAGAAAGGATTATATATTAAATAAAGTTGAAAATATTTCCAAGTTTGTTCAAGAGAATACACTAGAAAACAATATTGAGCTTTTAGTTGTAGATAACTCATCAACAAATTATGATATTTATGAATTATTAAAAAACTATAAAAAATTAGGGTTTGTGAAAATACAAAGAAATTGTGCGAATATTGGTGCAGGAGCAAATTTTTTAAAATGTATTGAGTTTTCAAATAGTGAATATGTATGGTTACTTGGTGATGATGAAATATTGAACATAGTATTGTTAAATCAATTACTTAATGAACTAAAGAAGAAAGATTGTTATATGATACCACATAATGATTCATATGCTAAGCATTCAAATTATTTTGGTACTTTTTCATCAGTAGATGAATTATTTGATAATTTTTGGAACTTAGGTTCTTTTTTTGTTCTAAGTATTTTTATCTTTAAAAAAGAATCAGCACTTTGTTACTTAAAAAATGGATATGAATCAGTTGTCTATCAACATCCTTATTGTGCAATAGTCTTAAGTATGTTAAGTGATGGTAAAAATATAGAATTAATTAATGTACCATTATTGAAAGTACAAAATAGTGCATGTTGTAATCCACGGTTTGACATGATTAATGCTTGTATAGATATTGTCAATACAGTAAAGCCTTATTGTACCAACAAACAGTTTGAAAAATATTTGAAAAGTGATTTTTATCCTGGAAGAGAAAAAATAGTATTTACATTAAATTTAGGTATTAGTAGAAAAATTGATACTGTAACCTTAATAAGTAATTATAAAAGACTTATTTCTTTATTTCCTTTTTTTTCAAAAATGCATTTTAAAAGTCTTATGTGGATTTTCATTGTAAATTTAAGAAGATCAAATATAACTATATCAATATTATTATTTTTAATATCAAAAATTAAGTCAAATAAATTTTCAAAAATGTCTCTTAATGATATATATATATATATATCTTCCAATCTTCAAGAAAATAAAACTCTCAGGCACTAGGATTTAGCAATGATCAAGAAATATAAAAAAGGTTTAGTTTGCATATGTGTACCGACATACAACCGTTCAAATTTAATAGGGGAACTTTTAGATTCAATTCTAATGCAAAGTTATGATAATTATGAAATAATTATCACTGACAACTCTGATAATTTAGAAACAAAAGAACTTATTGAATCCAAATATCAAAATGAAAAAATAAGATATTTTAAAAATGAAAAAAACCTTGGTATGGGTGGAAATACTTTAAAAGCATTTAGCTATGTGAGTGGTGAGTATTTAACTTTTACACCAGATGATGATGTTTGGATAGACAAAGATAAATTAAAAAAACAAGTATCTTTTTTAGATGAACATAGAGATATAAATATAGTTTATTCAAATGCTATATCTATAGATTATGATGGAGAAGAACTATCTGAGTTTAGTTCTATCTATGGAGGCTCTAAATCATTTGAAATTTTAGATGCTGTAGAATTATTACCAGGCTACAGTACCGAATATTTTTTAAATATTTTGACACCTATAATAAGAACTGAAAACTTGATTGAAATATTTAAAGAAAGCTGGAGATTTGAATCTGAAGAGTATATGTGTTATTACATTTCTTCTGTAGATAAAAAAATTGGTTTTATTTACGATAAAACAGTAGCACTAAGAGAAGCAGAACACCATAGAACTGCCATAGAAGATGGAAAAGTTGTTGACTGGAAAAAAAGAAAAGATATAAGAATAAGACAGATGTTTAATATTTACAACACCTTAACAACACTTTATCCAGAATCAAAAGAAAAACTTGAAACTCCAAAAGTACAAAATTACTTGGCTAAACACTTAATAGCACAAGCAAAAGCAAGTAGGTCAATATATCTTTTCGTGCAAACATTAGCATCATGCTATCTTTTTTTTAGAAAGTTTAGCTTGAAAAAAGCTTTAGTATTGAAAAAGAAAGAGGGAAAATCATTTGGCTAAGTTACTTAGAAAAATTAAAAAGTTTTTTAGAGAAGATAGAATTTTAAAAAATATATTTAAAACTACATTTGATAAAAGAGTTTTGATTTCTTATACTACACTGCCATTTTTCAATAAAGAAGAGGCACATACAAACAATGCTGAGTCAAAAACGATAGCTAAAATATTTAACAACCTAAATTATAATATAGATGTGATCCATTATACAAATCAACAAAAGTTAGATTATTCAAAGTATGATGTAGTTTTTGGTTTCGGAGAGCCTTTTGAAAATAGCTTTATATATAAAAATCTAAAACGAATATATTATGCTACAGGTGCTCATGTATGTCATCAAAACTATGCAGAGATACAAAGAATAGAAGAGGTAAATAAAAAATATCATTCTAGATTATTACCCAAAAGGCTGGTTCCTTGGAATTGGTCTATGTCTACAAGTTTGAGTAATGCATTAATTGTAATTGGCAACGAATGGACAAAATCTACTTATGAAAGGTATACGAATAAAGAAGTTTATGCCATCAATGCAACAGCTTTAGCAAATCGTGATATAAAAGATATTCAAAGAGATATAGAGAAAACTAAAAAAAACTTTTTGTGGTTTGGTAGTGCTGGACTAGTGCATAAAGGGCTTGATTTATGTTTAGAATACTTTTATATAAATAAAGATTTTACACTTCATATTTGTGGGGCGATGGAAGATGATTTTAAAAAAGTTTTTCATAATTACCTTGAAAAAGACAATGTCACTTTTCATGGCTTTATAGATGTCAAGTCTGAAAAATTCATAGATATAATTTCTGAATGTTGTTTTAGTATTTTACCAACATGTAGTGAAGGCCAAGCAACATCATTACTGACAACTATGGGAGCAGGACTTATACCAGTATCAACAATCTATAGTGGAGTAGATGTTGAAAAATATGGATTTTTAATAGGTGAGTTGACGACGCAATCTATTAGTGATACTATTAATAAAGTATCTAATCTAAGTAATGAAGAGATATTATCTAAATCAATTTTAAATGAAGAGTATATTGATGGCTCACATAATCTAATTGCTTTTGAAATAACCCTCAAAACTTTTATAGTAAAGATTTTAAATGACTAAAAATAAAATTTTGAAAGATGGTTTTTGGAATACATTTGATTATATTTCAACTTTGGTTATATTTTTAATAACTACAAAAATTTTATTGGAACAAATAGGAATAGATGGATATGGATTTTACACGTTTTTTACTTCACTTATTGGGACATTTGGTTTAGTTGATTTAGGTATGGGGATGGCAGTGTCGAAGTATTTAAGTGAGTTTTTACATCATGAAAAATATGATGAAGCAAACCAAGTTATTACCATAGCCTTTGTTTTTTATTTTGTTATTGGCATATTATTATTTTTGATAATACTGTTTTTTAATACCAATATAATTAATTTTTTAAATTTTGAAAAGAAATTTTTTTATATAGGCTCAAATATTTTGACAATAACATCAATAATTTTTATTATCAATATGATTGCTACTATTATGATTAATACACTTGTTGCACTAGAAGAATGGAAGAAAATATCATCTATCAATATTGTATTAAAGATTTTAAATGCAATCATCTTAGTTTATATATTAATAATACCAATGCCTCTTGAAGAAAAAATAAATTATATATTTTATTTGTTGTTGGGATTTTCTTTATTTAAAGCTCTTATATATTTTATATATTCTAAAAAAAGTTTTACGCAATTATCATTTTCTAGACCTACATTTGAAATAAAAGAAAAAATGATAAAGTTTCTAAAAGTTTCATCTATACAATACGGACTATCTTTAGTAGGTGGACATTTAGATAAATTTATAATCAGTAAATTTTTTGGATTAGAAGCTTTAGGTGTGTATAGTTTTGTAGTAAATGCATTTGTTTATTTATATGGGTTTTTAACAAATATATTTAAAATATATTTACCTAAGTTATCTAAATTGCATGGAGATAGAGATTATGCAACCTTAAAGGAAAACTTTAAAAGGTTGCTTTTATATTCTCTGGGGACTTCTTTTATTTTAGGTGCTTTTTGTTTAATAATTTGGAAACCTTTTATCGGAGTATATATTAGTGAAGAGTTTGCACTAAAGTCATTTGCATATATGCAAATATTTACCTTGTTTTTAGTTGTAAGAAGTTTAGAGCCAATTTTTGCATACTTTTTTAATGCAATAGCAAAACCTTCCGTCTTGGTTGTTAATTTACTTATAGGTTCAGTGAGTACGATTATTGGGTATTTTATATTTGTCCCATATTTAAATATATTTGGTTTAGTAACTTCACAAATTATTGCTAGTGTTATAGTGTATGGTTACAATTTTTACATGATAAAGAGAAAGGGCTTTAATGAATTTACAAAATAAGAAGGTTAGTATTTTAATACCAGTATATAACAGAGAAAACCTCATAGAAGAGACAATCAAAAGTGCACTTAATCAAACCTATGAGAACATAGAAGTTATTATCGTTGATAATAAAAGTACAGATAAAACATGGAAAATATTGCAAAGGTTAGCTTTAAAAGACAAGAGAATTAAGATATTCCAAAATGAGACTAATGTTGGTCCTGTTAGAAACTGGAAAAGATGCATAGATGAAGCTAGGGGAGAGTATGGCAAAATACTTTGGTCAGATGATTTAATAGCACCTGCATTTTTAGAAAAAACTGTATACTTTTTAGAAAAAACTGATATTGGGTTTGTATTTACAGGAACTGAAATTTTTGTTGATGATACAGATGAAAAATTCGCGTATTATTTTATTGGAAGTACGGGTGAATATAAGAGTGAACAATATATTGATGGGGTATTATTCAATAGTACTTATCCTGTTTCCCCAGGTTGTGCACTTTTTCGATTAAAAGATTTAAAAAAGAATTTACTTGTAGATGTACCTAATAAAGTCAATAGTGATTTTTCTATGCATGCTATTGGCAATGATTTGCTTATTTTTCTCTTGACAGCAAATCAATATAATAAATTTGCTTTCGTGTCTGAAAAACTAGCTTTTTTTAGATCACATAAAGACTCTATAAGTATACTTACAAATGATGGAAAACTAAGATTATATTATAATTTGGCATCAGCATATTTTGTTGAAAACTATAGGAAAGATTTGATTAAAAAAATGAACTCAAAGTTAATATTGAATATCCTAAGATATCTAGATGGGGCAAAAAAATATAATCTTAATAAAATAACTCACTATTATTTAACCAATGATATCTTTGTCTTGGATTATAAATATATAATAAATAAGGTAATAGGGATAGTCTTGTTTAAAGTAGGCTATATCAAGAGATGAAAATAATACAGCTATTCACAGATTGAAGATGGAAAAATTTATCGTTATAATTCTATACATACGAGGAATAAAGTAACACTTAAATCGGTATAATTATTACTAGGCAGACTCGCATATTGAACGGATATCCTAACTATATAAAGATTCTAAAAGAGGTCATAAATGACAATACGTAAACCAAAAATATCAATCATCACTGTCGTATATAATGGAGAAAAACACTTAGGACAAACCATACAAAGCGTCATAAACCAGAACTATGAAAACCTAGAATACATCATCATAGATGGAGGGTCTACTGATGGGACACTGGATATAGTGAAAAAGTATGAAGAACATATAGACTACTGGGTAAGTGAAGCTGATGAGGGTATATATGATGCTATGAATAAAGGTATAAGTGTCGCAAAGGGAGACTATATAGCTTTTTTAAATGCAGACGATTGGTATAGGAGTAATACCTTGAAAATAATTTCATATCATATACTCAAATATAAGAAAGAGTATTTTTTTGGTAATATTGATTTTTATAAAAATGAAAAATATCAAAGTACTTGGTTCCCAAAACCAAAAAAATATAAACGAGCAATGCCTATTTACCATCCTGCATTATTTGTGAAATCAGAAATTTTAAAAAATAATAAGTTTGATACTTCTTATGAAATAATTGCGGACTATAAGTTGATTATAGAACTTATTTTAAAAAATAAAACCTATATATATATACCTGAAACATTAACATGTTTCCGAGATGGAGGTATATCAAATACGCAAAATACACAAAAAAATAAAGAGTGTTTTAGACTTCAATATGAATATTTTGGATGGTTTTATGCATTATTAGGATACATAATTGGGACAAAACAGTTTCCACTACATAATCTAGTCCAATTTTTTATTTTTATAAGGCGAAAGTTTTTGTATTTAAAATCAAAATATAACAATGGGGTATAGAAAATGAAAAAGATTGCCATATTTGTACCATATCTTCGTGAGAGTGGTGTTTGTAAAGTAGCGGCTAATCAGTCTATTATGTTCCATAGAGCTGGCTATGAAGTTGACCTTATTGTTATGGATGATAATGCAGTATACCCATATGCTGGGAATTTGGTGAATTTAAATATCAAGTCAAGAAAAGGTTTATTAAAAATATTGACCTACGTAGAACTTTTTATAAAGTTTAAAAAACATAAGAACAAAAAGCATTATGATATTGTGTTAAGTCATACACCTCATTGTGACCTAATTAGTGCAGGTCTTTCTAAAAATGAATTAACTATAGTAACGGTACATTCAGATATAGCTAAGAAATATTCAAAAATATCCCAATTGGCATTAAGATATATTGTGATGAAGGCTACATCTGTGGTGACTGTATCAAAGTATACTAAACAGCAGGTTATAGATAAGTTCCCTAAGTATGCAGAAAAAATTCATTTTATCTATAATAACTTAGACCTTGAGAATATAGATAATCAGGCTAAAGAAAAACCTCCATTATCTAGCAATACACGCTATATACTGTCAGTTGGAAGGTTCAGTCATGAAAAAGGACAATGGCATCTGATTAAAGTGTTTGCAAGGTTATCTAAAATATTTCCAAAGTTAAAGTTGGTCATGATCGGTAGTGGTAATTTAGAGAATGATCTTAAGAAGCTTGTGGAAAAACTAAACATATCAGAAAAAGTTTTATTTGAAGGCTTTCAAAGTAACCCCTATAAATATATGTATTCTGCTGATCTACTAGTATTACCTTCTTTGCATGAAGGTTTTGCATTGGTATTGATAGAAGCAATGGCTTGTGGTACTACTATTATTGCGACAGATTGTGCGGGGCCTCGTGAAATTATTGCACCCTCAAAAGACATTGCGGAGTGTTTAGATTATAATGAAAAATTTGAGTATGGATTTTTATTGCCTAATTTTGCAAATTTTGATGATTTTCATAAAGACATATTAAATGAAGGTGAAAAACTTTTGTTATTCAAGATGGGAGAAATCTTGAAAGATCCAAAATTATTAGAAAATAATAATAGAGAAAGAGCAGTGTACTTTTCTGAAGAACAAACTGTAAAACAATGGAAAAACCTTTTTAAATCATTAGAAGAAAAAATAAATGAATAATCAAAAAAAGTACAATAAAAAAAGAATAAAAATACTACTAAAAGGTGTGCTTCCTGCTCTTGTGGGTATGCTTTTACCTAAAAATAATAATAGAATCATCTTCAACTCAACAAGAAATGAGTTTTATAACTTCAATACTAAATATTTGTTTGAATACTTCATAGAGCATCATCCTGAAGTTGAAGCGAAATTTGTCATAAATGATGAAGAGAAAAGAGAAGAACTCAATAGGGAATTTGGGGAAGATAATAAGTATTTTATAGAGACTGAATCTTTGAGGGGCATGTGGTATGCACTAGGAGCTAGTACATGGGTCACTAGTGCGTTTGAAACACCCGTTGGAGGGGTATGGCTACGGTTCAATAGATTTGTATACCTGTTAGGGCATGGTACACATTTTAAAGCCATAGTTTTTAATGAAAATGAACTCTCTTATGCTAAATGGGCTTACTATCAGATGATGAGACTTAACTTTTCAAAGTACTTGGTGACTTCTAAGGCACTGATAGGTATTTATCAAAAAGCGTATAAATGTAGTGAAGATAAGCTAGTCGTGGCAGGTGAACCAAGACACGACAAAATATATACGCCAGATAAAGGTTTAATGCAAGAACGATTTGGAAACAAAATAGAAGAGAGCAAAAATATACTTTATGCTCCTACGTGGAGACCAGACGGTGGCTTAAAACTCTTTCCTTTTGATGATATAGATTGGGATGATTTTACTAGGTTTCTGGAAGAAAATAATATCAATATATTTTTAAGAATGCACCCTTCATTTCAAGAAGATTTACGTGGGTATACACAAAAAACAAAACATATTAAAGTATTAGACAATAATGTTGTGGAAGATATTAGTGATGTGCTAGGTTTTTTTGACTTGTTGATAACAGACTACTCTAGCATACACATAAGCTTTTTACTGCTAGACAAGCCTGTGATGTTCCTTCCTTATGATTTTCAAGAGTATGATAGACAAATGGGGTTTGTAGAGGAATATGATATGCTAACACCAGGACCGAAACCTAAAACACTCAAGGTATTTCAGAACGAATTAGTTCTATTGATTACAGATGATGAGTATTATAAAACACAGAGAGATGAGGCATCAAGGTTTTTTAATGATTTGCACTATGATAACTGTAAAATGAATGCTGAATACCTCATAGAAAAGATAAAAGGAGGGAAGGAATGAGTAAAAAAATAGTGATAACCTATGGTACCTTTGACATGTTTCATGTGGGACATTTAAGATTGTTGAAACGTTTGAAAGCGATGGGTGACGAGCTTATCGTAGCTGTTTCAACAGATGATTTTAATGAAGTAAAAGGTAAAAAAACACTTATCCCTTACGAACAGAGAGTAGAGATACTCAGTAGTATCAAATATGTTGATAAGGTGATACCTGAAGAAAACTGGGAACAGAAGATAGAAGATATTGAAAAATACAAAGTTGATATCTTTGTTATTGGTAATGATTGGGAAGGGAAGTTTGACTTTTTAAAGCAGTACTGTGAAGTGCGGTATTTAGAAAGGACACAAGACATATCGACAACACAACTTAAAAAATCATTAACCAATTTCTTGTCGATACCCAAAGAAGATATATTAAAAGCCTTTGAAATATTGGAAGCGTTAAAACAAGATTTTTCATAATGATAAAAGATAATAAGGTATAATCTCCCCAAAGGATAATAATGAATAAAAGAGAATTTCAAGTAACAAATACACAGCTTGTGGGACTGATATTAATAGCATATATTTTTAGTTTTATGATTCGTATGATATGGGTTTTTCAATTTCAAGATAACAGTGCTTTTTACTGGGATAATGAGATAATGATAAATACCAATGATGGATACTTTTGGGCAGCAAGTGCACAGAATGTCCTTCAGTCAATGCACATGGATAATCCTAGGATACCGAGTATGTGGGCAAATGCCATAGTGTCTTTTTCTGTGTTGTTTGTAAAAATAACTCCTTTCTCGCTAGAAACAGTTATTTTGTATATGCCAACTGTCATTTCTTCTCTTGTAGTGATTCCAATCATTCTCATAGCAAGACTCTACAAGCAAAGCGTATGGGGATTTTTTGCAGCATTACTTGGCTCCATAGCATGGAGTTACTATAATCGGACGATGACTGGGTACTATGACACAGATATGTTCTCAGCTATGGCGCCTATGCTTATTTTGTATTTCTTGATGAAAAGTACCATAGACTTTAACCTAAGGTCTGCACTATATGCTAGTTTAGCCATTGCGATATATCCATTCTTGTATGAGTCAGGTCAACCTGTTATTTATGCGATGGGTATTATATATGTGATGTATATGATTTTTTACCATCGAAATGACAAGGTGACATATCTTTCTTTAATTTTGGTATTTTTTTCTATGATACCTCTACCTGTCGAAGCACCGTATAACTTCATAATCACAATGGCTTTATTAATTATCTTTTATGTAGCCATGAAAAATATAAATGTCAAACAGAAAAGTTTAATAATAGTTTCGTCAATAGTGTTCCTGTTATTTTTGTATTTTGGGAATGTTTTTCATATGATTTTGAACCAGATTATGAAATATATTAGTACGGGAACGTCTACAGAAGGATTGCATTTTTATTCAGTAATTCAAACAATAAGAGAGGCGGGGAAAATACCTTTTTCTACTTTTGCCAACCGTATATCTGGTTCTGAGATAGGTGTAGTTATTTCTTTGATAGGCTACATCGTACTGGTAGTCAAGCATAGAGCCTTTTTGTTGGCACTACCTCTTGTGGGCATTGGGATGTTTGCACTTTTTGGGGGGCTTAGATTTACTGTGTATGCTGTGCCTATGGCTGCGTTATCTGCTATTTATTTGTTTCATGTGATTACACAAATGGTTACAAAGAAGAAGAGTATTTATATCCTCTCTATGACATTATTGACCATTTTAATGATATACCCGAATATTATCCATAGCATTAATTATAAAGTTCCCACAGTACTGAACAAGTCTGAAGTGAGTGATTTAGATAAACTAAAGAAAATATCTAATCCCAAAGATTACACGCTAACATGGTGGGACTATGGGTATCCTATTTGGTATTATTCGGAAACGTCTACTTTGATAGATGGGGGTAAGCATAACAATGACAATTTTATCATTTCAAAAATTATGCAGACGACATCTCCCGAATTAGCAGCAAACTTAAGCCGTTTGGCAGTAGAGACATATGTAGATTCAAACTATTCTGTGGTCACAAATACATTGTTTAAAAATGGGCAAGAAGATCAACTTGATCCAAATTTACTTTTGTCTGAACTAGAAAGTAGTGACTATAAACTACCCAAGAAGACAAGAGATATCTTTTTATATTTTCCATATAGAATGTTAAATATTTTTCCAACAGTTACAATATTTGGAAATTTAGATTTGACTACAGGAAAGAAAGAACGTAAAATATCGTTTTACCCTACACAGGCTACTCGTAGTAAGGAAGGGATTGTTTCATTTGCTAATGGGATTATATTTGATTCTAAAAAGGGAAAAGTCGAGATAGGTAAAATGAAAAAAGATGTTAAGTATTTTATTGTTACCACAAATGCTAAAGATAATTCCGTCACTTTAAGAACCCAACTCTATGCAGCAGATGGAGAATATGCAATTATTTATATGAAAAGTTATAATCGCTTTATCGTCATGGATACAGAGACATTTAATTCTATGTATGTACAAATGTTTATTTTGGGTAAATATGATAAAAATTTATTTGAGTTGGTCATATCATCGCCCTATAGTAAAATTTATAAACTGAAAAAATAGGTAATTTTATTAGCCTATATTTTGGCTACCTTCTTTTTTGTAAAGATGGTAGTAAAGTAAAAGATAGGATACGATAAAACACATAGAAATCATAATATTGGTACTTGAACGGTTGTATACAATCGTAGCATAGAGCATAAAAGGTGAGATGCTCGTTACTATAAATAGTGACGTAAGAGGGTTGTTCTTTGTTAACTGCCTATAAATAAGCATATGAAGATGGTATGCATCTGGAGAAAAAGGTGATTTTCCCATAGAAGTTTTCCGTATAATAGAAAAGAGTACTTCCCATACGGGATAAATGAAAATTGCTATAATGTACCAAGGGCTTACATTCTCATAACTACTTGCTAAAAATATCCCAATCATAGCCACAATGAAACCCAAAAGATATGCTCCCCCATCACCTAGGAAAATTTTACCTTTGGGAAAATTAAGCAGTAAAAACCCAGATGTTGCACCTAGTGCAATGATGATTACCATTAGAATATTTGTATCGTTATTTTGATAGGCTACAAAAGCAAAAGAACTAAGGATTAGAAGTATAACGCCAGAGGCAAGGCCGTTGAATCCGTCTATGATGTTGATGGCATTCATCATGCCAACTATGGCGAAGACACTAAAGATAGTCCCTAACCAATAGGGCATGTTGATCCCAAGACCTAGGTATGTAACGACTGACCCTGTTAAAAATACAGCACTTAGGGCTGCTATAAACTGGAGAAATAATCTAAAGCGAGGGCTCAATGAGCTATGAAAATCTTCAAAGATACCACTTATAAAAGCGAGTAGTATAGAGGGGAGAAATTTAAAGCCAAAAGGCATAAAAAGTATGAGCATCATACCTAGTAGTATGCCTATGCCCCCTGCACGAGGAGTTGAGGTTTCATGATAGTTTTGTGGCTTATCTGAATCGGAGATATCCATAAACAATTGGTACTTATGTGTGAGATAAATAACAATAAGTAGAATAGATACAGATATTAAAAAGGCATAGATAAAAAGAGATAGCATAGGGATTAAGTACTTTTTTAAATCTATTATACACTAAGGATTTATTTTAAGTGCTTATGATATGGATTTAGAAGAAAATATTGGCTATAATATTTTTGTTATAGATAACTATAATGTAACAATATAAATACATAGGGAAAAGAAAATGTTTAAAAAAATAATAGCAGGATTTTTAATACTTGCAACGACAACACTGTTTGGTATGAGTCTTTCGGCACTTAATGGTGCATCTAAAGCAGAGCTTATGGAAATAAATGGGATTGGTGAAGTGAAAGCCGCAGCTATCATAAAAGAGCGTAGAAAAGGTAAGTTTAAATCTTTTGAAGATGTACAGAGAGTTGAAGGTATAGGTGAGCAAACGGCTGACAATATCAAGCGTGGGGTGAAGTCGAGTGATGGTGTGAAAAAAGTTTCAAAAAAGAAAAAGACAAACGCTAAGAAAAAAACAAAAATATCTACAAAAACAAAAGCAGATAAAAAAACCAAGAAACGAAAAATAAAAACGACGGATGAAAAGAAAAAAGAGTTAAAGAAAAAAGAGAGAAAAACGAAAACAAAAAAGACTAAAGCTAAAAAAGAGAAAAAAACTAAGTCTAAAAAGAAGAACTAGAAAGCGTATTTTAGAGTTTACTCTGGCGTGGTGCAAACGCAAGCGTCCTCTTCGAGGATGGGGTGCACCACTTGTCGCAAACTATAAAATACTCGTAGAACCTCCCAACAACAACTCCTTAACCACATTTTCGCTACAATCACATAATTTATTTACAAGGTTTACCTATGACAGTAACACGTTTTGCACCCTCTCCTACAGGGTATTTACACATCGGTGGTTTAAGAACAGCTCTTTTTTCATGGCTCGCAGCTCAGCACAACAAGGGTACGTTTTTACTCCGAATAGAAGACACCGACATGGCTCGCAATTCTGAAGAGGCGAAAGATGCTATACTTAAAGCTTTTGATTGGGTTGGTATGGGCTGTGATGGTGAGGTGGTGTATCAGTCTAAGCGTTTTGATATCTATAAAAAATATATCGCTCAGTTACTACAAGAGGGTAAGGCATATAAATGTTATATGTCTAAAGAAGAGTTAGCAGCTCTTCGTGAAGAACAGATGGCAAAAAAAGAACGAACCCGTTATGATGGACGTTACCGTGACTTTACAGGCACACCCCCTGAAGGTGTAGAGCCTGTCATTCGTATAAAAGCACCACAAGAAGGACGACTATCGTTCTATGATGGTGTAAAAGGGGAGTTTTCAGTTGAAGCCACTGAGGTCGATGACTTTGTCATCGCACGTGCAGATGGGTCTCCGACGTACAACTTTGTTGTAGCGATAGACGATGCTCTCATGGGATGTACGGAAGTCATACGTGGAGATGACCATCTTTACAATACACCTAAGCAAATAGTGGTCTATAATGCACTAGGATTAAAACTACCAAACTTCTACCATGTGGCGATGATAAACAACGAGCAAGGTAAAAAACTTTCCAAACGCGATGGTGCCACAGATGTGATGGACTATAAAACTATGGGCTACTTACCAGAAGCGTTACTAAACTTTCTTGTACGTTTAGGGTGGAGTCATGGCGACCAAGAGATATTTAGCCTAGAAGAAATGATAGCTCTTTTTGACCCCAATGACATCAATAAATCGTCGTCTAACTATAACCTTGACAAACTACTGTGGCTTAATGCTCACTATATTAAAAATAAACCCGACAATGAGCTTGTCGAACTGCTAAAAGACTTTGGTGTTGACCTAGAATGTAACGATAAGTCTGCTATGCTTTTAAATGCTACAAAAGAAAGAGCTAAAACACTTGTTGAGTTAGCAGAACAAATAAAACTTATCACTACGGCACCTGAAAGTTATGATGAAAAATCAGCTAAAAAAGCCTTCAAAGGTGAAGCAAAAGAGATACTTGCTGCTTTTGCAGATATGTTAGCTTTGGCACAGCCTACCACCAAAGAGGCATTTCACGCTGTGATGGAAAAAATAGTAGAAGAGAAAGATATAGGCTTTGGGAAAATAGGTATGCCATTACGTGTGAGTCTCATGGGGAGTATGACAGGTTCTGGGCTTGATGAGATTATGGCTATCTTAGGTACAGACGAGACTATTAAACGGATAGAAAAGGCGATAGTAACTATTGGCTAGTCAAGACAAACCTTTATGTGGCATAGATGAAGCAGGAAGGGGCTGTCTTGCAGGTTCTCTTGTGATGGCAGGGGTAGTATTGACTGGAGTAGTTGAGGGCTTAATGGACTCAAAGAAGCTTACGGAGAAAAAACGTGAATCGCTCTACCCTCAGATACTCAAAAATAGTCACTATCACATAGTCTCTTTTTCAGCCGAAGAAGTAGATGACTTAGGACTATCCAAATGTTTACAGGCTGGTTTACTGAAGATACAAAAACAGTTACAAAAATGTCATTACCTTTTTGATGGTAACAGCACCTTTGGTGTTGGTAATATAGAGACTATGGTAAAAGCTGATGACAAAATAGTTGAAGTCTCAGCCGCAAGTATATTAGCCAAAGTAACACGAGACAGAGAGATCGTAGCTTTAGCAAAAGAGTACCCGCAATATGGGTTTGAAAAACATAAAGGGTATGGAACGAAAGCCCATATAGAGGCTTTAGAAAAGTATGATAGATGTAAGATACATCGTAAGACATTTCGAGTGAAAGTCTTAGATGAACCTACATTAATTTAAAGTATTTTTAATTAGATGCTAGTTTACATCACAGGACGTTCGTTTACTGTGAGTTTTCCATTTTTTAACTCAACTTTATACACTTTCTCTCCATTGACATCTTTGGGTTGAAAGAGCATCATAGCCATGACTGCTTGTGGTTGTTGTGCTATGACAGCAAAGAGTTGGCTTGAGAGTGTGAGTTTAAGATTTGCATCCATGGCACCTATGGCAGCCATAGGGTTTTTTTCTAATGATGACAAGTCTAATGATTTGTCAATGTCAAAGGCAGAGGTGAGTGTAAACCCATCAAGTTTTTTCTTGTCAAATTCTATGTGCTTGACAGAAAAATTTGAGATACTAAACTGTATACCCTTAGAAATGAGTTGCTGGGCAGTGGCAAGAAGTTCTTCTTCATTGTTTGGGTCAATGGTCTCTAGTTTACTAAGTGCTTGTATGTCAAAGTTGTTGGCTTGCATGTCAAAAACAAATGTCTCAAAACTACCACTTTTTTGACCGTCTTTAAAATCAATAGCATCGAGGGTTGAGTTTGCCGTGACGGAGAGTAGACCATCTTTTGCTTTTGAAATAGAATCCATTGAAAAGTTTTTCATAGTCATTTTAAATGAATCATCTGCAGTAATGCTTATGTTTTCTACTGAATAGTCACTTGTATAATCGTAGTTAGATGCCCCTGTTACTTTGTAGTTACTGATGAGGTTATCCATCTTGACATCAAAGCTATTGTCTTCTACTTGTATAGCTATGTGTTTGAGTGTTTGCTTGATACCTGAAAGTTTGTCATCTTTAATATCTCCCGTAAACTTGAGAGATTTCATGGAGAGCTTTACTTTCTTATCATCTTCTACGACTTCATCTATATCTTTCATATAGCCTTTAAATCCAGAGCCTAGTTTGTTGACATCAAGGTGAAGTAAAAATGTTTTTTTCTCTATCATGTTGTTTAATTGTTCGAGTGCTTTTTTCTCATTTCCAGATACACTTGATAGAGACAAAGAAGTTGGTAAAGCAAGAGGATAAATGTCAAATGATGCAGCACTGTATGCATCAGCTAGATACGCTACATCCACACCAATTTTTAAACCCTTAAGTGACTCCAAATCTTTAGCCGTTGTTTGCATCCCGTTAGCTGTAAGAAATGCTGCAATTTTCTCTGGCTCATTCATAGTGATGACAAAATGTTCTTTCTTTGTATCTACTTCTTTAGCGGTAACTACAAAGCCTTTGTTTTGAAGTGTTGCCATTTGGGCATCCACTTTTTCTTTCATTTGCAGTGCCAGTTGTGTAGAACCTGAAGTGAAATAATAAATAGCCGCAACTACAATGAGTGCAAGTAGAGATAATCCTATTTTACGCATGTGAATTTCCTTTATATATGTTTTTTAAATGTTCCATTTTTTTGCCCATATTGAGCAGGGTCATGTCTGCGAGTGTGAGTGCCATCATCGCTTCACAGACAACGGCCCCTCGTATGGCTACACAGGGGTCATGTCTACCTTTGAGGTTACATTTTACTTCTTCATCTTTGGTAGTGACCGTGTCTTGTTCTTGAAAGATACTTGGGGTAGGTTTAAAATGTGTTTTCACAATGATGGTATCTCCATTTGAGATACCACCTAGCATACCTCCAGAGTGGTTAGATTTAAAACCATCATTGGTTATTTCATCATTGTTTTGGCTACCTTTGAGATGGGTAGAGGCTACGCCATCACCTATTTCAACGGCTTTAGCTGCATTGATGCCCATCATCGCTTCTGCAAGGATAGCATCTAGCTTATAGTAAAGTGGCTCGCCTAAGCCGATGGGGACACCTGTAGCTGTGGTAAGTACTACGCCACCTACAGAGTCATGGTTTGCTTTGGCAGAGAGTATGGCTTCCTCTTGTGCTTTCTCAACTGCTGGGTCAAGAGCATACAGTTTGGAGCTACGTGCATGAGCAAAGTCCTGCACAGTTCCTTTGATGCCATCTACCTCACACAGTCCTGACTGTATTTCGATGCCTAGTTCTTTTAGCATGAGTTTTGCCACTGCCCCACCTGCCACACGTGCAGCAGTTTCGCGAGCAGAAGAGCGTCCACCACCACGGTAGTCTCTTAGTCCGTACTTATGAAAGTAAGTAAAGTCAGCGTGACCTGGACGAAAAAGGTCTTTGACATTTTCATAGTCTTTAGATTTTTGATTGGTATTAAATATCACCATGGCGATAGGTGTTCCTGTACTTAAACCTTCAAACACCCCAGAGAGTATTTCAAATTTATCATCTTCTTTGCGGCCTGTTTCTAGTTTTGATTTACCAGGTTTTCTTCTGTCAAGCTCAGACTGTATAAAGTCTTCATCTATGAGCAGTCCCGCAGGTACACCGTCGAGTATGCACCCTAGTGCTTTACCGTGGGACTCACCAAAGGTTGTGAGGGTTAGTTTTTTACCAAAGGTATTCATGATTTTACTTCCTTCAGGGCTTTTAATTCTATAAGTGCTATTTGGGCAGCTTTTTGCTGTGCTTCTTTTTTACTTTTCCCTTTTGCTTTTGCAATGGTTTTGTCATCTAAAATAATGGCAATTTCAAACTCTTTTTTGTGGTCAGGTCCAGAAGAACCCAACATCTCATACAGTGGTGTCACACCATGTGTCGCTTGTGTGAGTTCTTGTAAAGCAGTTTTGTAGTCTTTTGACAAGGACTGTAAATCTATTTTTGGGTGACACTCTTCTAAAAGTTTTATCGAAATGTCTTTGGCAACGTCAAGTCCTGCTTCAAGGTAGACAGCTCCTATGATGGCTTCAAAGGCATTGGACAGTAAAGATGGTTTATCTCTTCCGTTGTTGTTTTCTTCTGCTAGAGAGAGAAAAATGTAAGAGCCAAGTTTGAGTTCACGGGCTAAGAGTGTAAATCCAGACTCATTGACAAGAGAAGCCCGTATTTTTGACAAGATGCCTTCATTTGATTTAGGAAATCTACTAAAAAGGTACTCACCTACGATGAGGTCAAGTACGGCATCTCCTAAAAATTCAAGCCGCTCATTATTGTAAGGCTTTTTATGACTTTTATGTGTCAAAGCCTCAATAATCAATTGCTTGTCTTTAAATGTGTAGTCCAGTCTCGTTTCAAGTTGACTGTAATCATTGTTCATCTATATACTCCTATAAAGTTAATTTTATCTGTTATTGCAATGTTTATGACAACGTTGCTTTGATGCGTTCTGCTTCGTTTCGTGCCAGTTCATCACAGCGTTCATTTTCTGGGTGTCCATTATGTCCTCGTACCCAAGTGCCACGTACGTTATGTGGTTTGGCTGCTTCAAGATAGGCTTTCCAAAGGTCAACATTTTTAACCTTCGCAAAGTTTTTACGCACCCATCCTGAAAGCCACTCATTGATGGCTTTCACCACGTAAGAGCTATCTGAAATGACTTCAACATCACAAGGTTCTTTGAGGAGTTTTAGCCCTTCTATAACGCCTTGAAGTTCCATACGGTTGTTGGTGGTATGTTCTTCTGCTCCAAAGTACTCTTTTGTTTTACCTTGGAACTCTAAGATACCACCATAACCGCCAGGACCAGGGTTGCCTAGGCTTGAACCATCAGAGTAGAGAGTAATTTGTTTTCGGGCTTGATTTTGCAATTTTTTCCTTGACTTGAACTGAGTTTATCGCCATACAATTTGGACAACGTGAAAAGCTAACAGGGAAACTCTGTTTACATTTTTTACAGAGGTAAGAGAAGTCTAAATCACCTTCTTCAAAACCACCTTTTTTAGCAGTTGCCAGCATGTCTAGTGCAAAGATACCACTATGCACCATAGGTTTTTGTAAATACCCTTTTGCATAATAGAGCGTATGGAGCTTATTATCAGCCGAAATTATATCTAAATCGAGTTGTGAATTTGGCAAAAACCAAAGGATGTCTATGAGCTCTTGAATACGTTCAGGGTCTATGATCTCCCAGGCACTTTTAGTATCAAGCTGTAGCAGTGCTGTGACTATTTGTCGGTACAGCGAGGGTTGTTTGTTGAGGAGCACTTTTATCTTTTCAACTTTTTCATCTGCTTCTATGGTTTTTGAGGCGATGAGTTGTGCAAAATCAAAAGAACGTTCTAGTTCACGGGTATTTTCACCTAAAACTTTTAGGGGTTCTAGCGTTTCCTTCGCTTTATCGTAACGATGCATGGCTTCATAGACTATGCCTAGTTCGTAGAGGACTTTGATGTTGCGTGGGTGACGGCGGAGTATTTCAAGGTAGATTGATTTGGAGCGTTCTAAGAAACCAGCATGTAAATAGGTGTTTCCTAGACGTTCCATAAGTTCTATCTCTCCTGATGGATGTTGGATATTTTTGATGAGGTAGAGGTAGATATTGATAGATTTTGGGTACTCCCCACTGTTCTCAAAGGCTTTAGCAAGGAGACTAAAGGGTTTTAGCATGTTGTCTTGAAAGGGCATATCTGAAGTGTCTAAAGCACACTCAGAGCTGTCAAACTTTTCGAGAAATTTTAAAAGGTTGCCTTCTTCTCTTTGTTGTCTATAAAGTCCCCAACCATAAGTAACAAGTGCAATAATCAAGGCAATGACAATAATGAGCAATATACTAAAAAGTGGGTCATCATAGGCAGGTAATAGTTGTTCCACGGTTATCCTTGCTTCGGCAGGCTCAGCAACCGATAGTTTTCGTCCCCTGAGCATGTCGAAGGGAATATCTAGTTAGATTATATCTAATTAGATATAATTCTTCTATGATTGATAACGCCTCTATAGAATCCCTTAAAAACAGTATTGACATTGTAGATGTCATAGGTAGCTTTATAGAGTTACGCAAAGCAGGGGCAAACTATAAAGCCAACTGCCCTTTTCATGGGGAAAAGACACCTTCTTTTGTGGTAAGTCCCTCTAAGCAAATATACCACTGTTTTGGATGTGGCGTAGGGGGAGATAGCATTAAGTTTGTGATGGAGTTAGAAAAACTCTCTTACCCAGAGTCCATAGAAAAACTGGCATCTATGAACAACTTTTCGCTTACCTACACAAAAGGCTCTTCAGACTATTCTGATGCAAAACGTGTACTAGAAGCCATAGGTCAGTGGTACACAAAAAACCTAAACCAAAACACCACAGCGAAACAATACCTCTTAGACCGAGGTGTAAGTCAAAGTTCTATCGAACGTTTTGAAATTGGGTATGTTCCTGTAGGTCAGCAAGTCATGCAGTTTTTAACCTCGGCACTGCTCCCTTTACCTAAAGCAGTTGAAGCAGGTATCATCGCTCAAAGTGAAAATGGACAGGGGTATTATGCCCGTTTGGTAGAGCGGATTACTTTTCCTATCTACTCTGCTAGTGCTTCCATAGTTGGTTTTGGTGGACGTACGATTACAAACCATCCTGCTAAGTATATCAACTCACCCCAGACTAAACTGTTTAACAAGTCTCGTTTACTCTATGGGTATCACTTAGCTAAAGAGAGCATTTATAAAAACAAGAAAATCATCATCTGTGAAGGCTACTTGGATGTAGTGATGTTCCATCAAGCTGGATTTACAGAAGCAGTTGCGGGAATGGGTACGGCACTTACAACAGAGCATTTACCAATGCTTAGAAAAGGTGACCCGAGAGTTATTTTGGCATATGATGGAGACAAGGCAGGGAAAGGAGCAGCACTTAAAGCTGCACAGATGCTTTCAGTAGCAGGGTTTGATGGAGGAGTCGTGCTTTTCCCCGATGGGCAAGACCCTGCTGACCTCATAGCAAAAGGGCAGAGTGAAGCAGTAGCTACACTGTTACGAGAAGCCAAACCCCTCATACCGTTTGTGCTTGAAAAAATAGTAGAACAGTATGATTTACGTGACCCTAGAGCAAAAGAGGCAGGTTTTGGTGCAGTGAAACAATACATCGATACCCTTAGCCCCATCATTAAAGATGCCTACATTCCAACGGCTGCCACATTACTAGGGTTATCGCCTAGTTTTTTTGGTACAGGAGCAAAACCTGAAAGGGCTAGAGATAACTTTAGCCAAAAAAGAGATGATGTTGCACAGTTAAGTATTTTAAAGACACTTATCGAGTACCCAAATCTCATAGACAATGTACTAGCGGTACTAGATATCGATATGTTTGGACAATACGCTGGACTTTTTTCTGCTCTCATTAATGGGGAAAATGAAAACCCAGGTTTAGTAGGTTTGAGTCTTGATGAGGGGTTTGAAGTGATGGATGAAGAGGATCTGAACAACATTTTGCGTAACTTTCTCATAAGGCATTATGATATGAAGTTAAAAAGTGTAGCATCGTCTCAGCAAATCCCATTTGAAAAAAAGAGTTATCTTATTCGTAAGATACGAACAGATATAATACCAAGACTTAAAAAAGGTGAATTGGTCGCATTTGACCCTTCACTTTAAAATGTACTATTAAAGGAAAATAACATGGCAACAGCATCAGCAAGACATATACTCGTAAGTGACGAAGCGCTTTGTAAAGAACTAAAAGTAAAGATAAACGCAGGCGAAATCACATTTGAACAAGCAGCACAAGAAAACTCAACTTGTCCATCTGGAGCGAAAGGTGGAGATTTGGGAAGCTTCTCTCAAGGGCAAATGGTTCCAGAGTTTGACAAAGTTGTGTTTAACGATGAGGTAGGTGTGGTACATGGTCCAGTACAAACTCAGTTTGGTTACCACCTTTTAGAAATAACAGAACGTTCATAGCTTCGACAAGCTCAGCTACCGAGTTTTGACAAGCTGACTTCGACAAACTCGGCTATCGTAAGGTATGAGGTAGGTTTTACCTGCCTTATGATAAAATACTTTTCTACAAAATCTCAGGGGAATTAGCTCAGCTGGGAGAGCGCTTCGCTGGCAGCGAAGAGGTCGACGGTTCGAGCCCGTTATTCTCCACCAATCTATAATTTAACTTACCTCAATAGATAAGCTACTCAGCAGTTACTATAACTCTTTACAAAACACAAACATTGTGTTATACTAAAACAAAAAGGATAACACATGGTAGTAGAAAAATCAAGAACCAATGTATATCTCGATACCAATCTTAAAGCACAAGCTAAAGAGATTTATAAACATTATGGACTAAGTCTAAGTGAAGCCGTCAATATGTTTTTGGCTCAATCTGTATTTAGTCGGGGCTTACCCTTTGATGTGAAGATACCTAACGACATAACACTAGAAGCTATGAGAGATGTAGAGACGGGTGAGAATTATGAAGACATTACCTTAGAAGACTTAGCCAAATAATGCAACTCAAACGTCACAAACACTTTAGAAAAGATGAGTTAAAAGTTAAGCTCACAGATGAACAGTATGTAAAACGTATAAAGTACCTTTCTTGCATACTGAATAACGAGCCATTACCAGCAGAAGCAAGAGACCACAGCCTCATAGGTGAGTACATAGGCTTTAGAGAGTTTCATTTGGGTGGTGATGTGTTGATGGTTTACACAGTCAAAGAAAATATACTTTACTTGCAAAGAATAGGCACACATAGCCAACTTTTTAAATAGAGACAAAAACAATAGTAGTTCTTACTTTTATAAATTTATACGTTCTTTAAATATGCTACTTAAAAATCAAATGGATGTTGTATCATCACCCACATATTTGCACCTTCATCTCCGTAAGCAACATCAAACCTAACTGGCAACTGAGCGACCATTGAACGAAGACTGATACCGACATCGTATTTAAGGTCTGTGAGTAAGTCAAAATTGTATTGGTCGTTGACACGTCCTGCTTCTACAAAAGCTACGACTTGGAACCAGTCTACTGCTACAGGGACTAGAGAGTTCTTTTTTAAAGGATTGTAATCCAAAACAGCTCTATACTCTGCCGTGGCATAGAAGACTGCTTTGTCTGAAAAACGGTCAGTACTGTACCCTCTCATTTTACTAAAGCCACCCAGTCTTGCCCCTTCCCATACGGGAGGTCTATTTTTTGCTATGCCAGGGGCTATTTCATTGTCTGTGTCCCATGAAAATGAGTACCCTGTCCAAAGACTTAATGCCAATACATTTTGCTGTGTAAATGAAAAGGTATCTAAACTATAGTATTTGTTAAATTTGAATTCTAAAAAATTCCAACTTTGAAGTGAATCACCTTTTCCATAATCACGAGAATACGCTACTTCAAAATGATATCCTCTTGAGGGGTTTAAGTCGAAGTCTGTGTTGTCATGGTTAAGAAAAAAACGTAAGCCATTGGTACTCCAAAAAGGTGTTGAAATGCGAGATACATTTTTCCAAAGTTCAAAAGCAGACCAGTTTTCAAAGCTGTTTTCCTGATAAAAGGTTTTGATACCTACTGCAGTTTGCCCTGTGACAAAAGGTGTGCCATTCCCATAGCCTTCTCTTCTTTGTGCGAAACCATCTTGTAGGCTATAGAGTCCTTCAGGATTTTCTAACCCTTCACCTATGGGTAAGATGTATTCGAATGTAGTGTTAAAAAAGTTTTGTTCTCCAGAAGTCAGAAGCACATCTTTTTTATCTGAGTCGTTTGAACCTTGAAGGTAGTATTGTTGTTTGGGAAAATAACTTTTTAGAGAGAGGAGTGAAAAGAAAAGTCTATCGGTAAAAGGTAACTTATAGTTAGAAAAAGCAAAAAAACCACCTAAAAAGTTTTCTTCATTTTCTTCACCATTCACAGTTATGTCTAGTGACTCTCCACCAAATACAGAGGCAACCATAGTGGTTTGTGGCTGGAGTAGTCCTTGTTTTATGACACCTACTCCTCCTGCTAATCCTGTAGAATCACTGCTAAAAGCATAAGGCAAGATAACCCAGTCTTTACTTTTTGTAATAGGAGAATCTTCAGAAGCATAAAGAGCTTGTGCAAAAAGTAGTGTTGTTATAGTAAAAGGGATGAGTAGTTTTTTTGTATAAGTCATTCCAAATTATATCATTATCATTTAAAAAATTTATTGAAATGAAATCTTTTCAAGATTTTTAGAGAGTGCTTTATCTATTTTTATTAAATACGATATACTTTAGATAAAAAAGAGGTTATTGATGAGAAAAGTATTGATAATTGCGATAGTTTATACTAGCTATATCTGTGCTGATGTGGCTATGCAAAAGACAGTGCAAATAAAACCAAAAATCATACCTCCTAGGATATTACCTATTGAAAGACCCCTAAGACCTATACACCCTGTGAGACCTATTGTCAATACAGGGGTGGTGTATCAGGACAATTATTATAATACAAACTATACTTCGAACTGTCAACAATACATAGATACTTTGGCACAAAAAGATGAAGAGATTTTAGCACTTCAAAATGAACTGGAAAAATTGAAAAATAAAGAACAAGAGAAATTGAGTCAGTCACTCAAAAAATCTTATGAGGCAGAACTCGAAGCCTTTGATAGCAGAAGAAGTTCAGGAGTAACAAAAAGTTCTGCGATTATTTCAAACGAGCCTATCAAATAACTAAGCATCTTACTTTAAGTATTCAAGTAAGATTGTATCTATAATTTAATGTAGAAGGAAGAAAATGTTTTTTCTGAAAAAAGTATATTTTTTAGTTTTGTTACTTGGTTTGTCTATTATGTTTACTGCCTGTGAGACTAAAAATGATGATAAAGTCGAAGTGAAAAAAGAAAAACCTATCTCTGTGAATGTTTATAGTTTAAAAGAAGAGCCTTACCCTATCTGGGTTGATTTCTCAGGTAAAACACAAGCAGTTGATGAAGTCATGGTCATTTCTCGTGTCACGGGTGAACTCAAAGCACGCTTGTTTATGCCGGGTGATACAGTGAAAAAAGACCAAATATTGTTTGAGATTGACAAGCGAGAATATCAGGCAGTGTGGGATCAGAAAAATGCCATTTTACAAAAAGATAAGGCAAGTTTAAATTTAGCTCAAGCCAATGTGAAACGTTATGAACCCTTAGTCAAAGAACAGCTGGCTCCTAGAGAAAAGTTAGATGAACTTGTAGCGACACAAAAACAGTTAGAAGCAACGATTCAAGCAGATATTGCGGGGGTTGAAGCTGCTGCACTTAACCTTGAGTACTGTGAAGTGAGAGCCAGTATAGATGGGCAGATAGGAAAAGAACTGGTACTCATAGGCAATATAGTAAATGCAGGGACGCAGTTAGCCAAAATTGTGCAAACAGATTTTTTATATGTCAACATTAACCCTAGTGCTCATGAAGTAGCCTTGATACAAAAATATAAATCTGAAGAACAACCTAAAGTAAGAGTAAAGTTAAAAGGAAAAAAACAGATAAATGTAGAGGTCATAGGGAAAATAGACTTTATAGACAACGTGAGCAATACTTCCACTGGAACAGTCGCCATGAGGGCCAAGATAGCCAACAAAAATAAAGTGCTATACCCTGGAACATTTGTAGAGTTAGATTTATTTGTGAGTGATAAGATACCTATTTTAGCGGTGCATCCAGACCAGATGTATCAAAACCAGCAAGGGCAGTATGTTTTTGTTGTGGACAATAATCACAGTATCGAAACCAGACAAGTCGAAAGTAGTTACTCAAACAATGATTTGGTCATTATAGGCAAGGGATTAAACGTTGGAGATAAAGTTTTGGTAGGCACAGTAAAAGATTTACATAATGGACTTTTAGTCTCTGAAATCGAAGTAGATAATCCCATTAAAAAATAAGGTTATTAGATGTTCTCTCTTTTTTTTATTCGTCGTCCTATCGTAGCAAAAGTGATTGCTATCTTTATTGTTCTGGTAGGGTTGATCGCTATGAATCAACTACCTGTAGCACAGTTTCCTCAAATCGTGCCTCCCACGGTACAAGTTAAAGCCAACTATACAGGTGGTAGTGCAAGTGTTGTTGAGCAAGCGGTTACCTCCCCTATAGAAGAACAACTTAACGGAGTAGAGGGGATGATGTATATGGATTCCATCTCTGCATCTGATGGGAGTTCTACGATAAAAGTGTATTTTGAACTTGGGTACGATTTGGATATCGCAGCAGTTGATGTGCAAAACAGAGTGGCTTTAGCTACGCCTGTATTGCCTGACACTGTTAAACAAAAAGGGGTGAGTACTAAAAAAGTATCTTCTTCGATGGTGCAACTTCTTACAGTTACCTCTAAAAACCCTCAACATGATGCACTCTTTTTATCTAACTTTGCTTCTTTAAACATCATGGAAGAACTCAAACGTATCGACGGAGTAGGAGATGTGCAAAACTTGGGAGAACGTAAATATGCCATGCGTATATGGCTTAACCCCGATAAACTTTCAGCCTTAGACTTAACCATCAATGAAGTGGTGCAAGCGATTAAAGAGCAAAACTTACAAATAGCTCTAGGAACCATAGGCGACACAAGTCTTGCACAGCAAAATAAGTTTCAGTACACTCTTGTGTCTAAAACACGGTTAGATTCAAGTAAAGATTTTGAAAAGATAGTCATTCGTGAAAATGAAGATGGCTCTAAGGTACGTATAAAAGATATCGCAAGGGTTGAGTTAGGGGCAGAGAGTTACATATGGTCTGGAACATTAAACAACAGTGCTTCTGCCTTACTAGGTATATACCAACTCCCTGATGCCAATGCACTAGATGTAGCTCAAAAAGTCCAAGCTAAAATAGAGGCATTGAAAATACGCTTTCCAAAAGCGATAGAGATTAAACCTACCTACGATACCACGAAGTTTGTTGAAGTCTCTATTAAAGAGGTTATTATTACGTTGATAGAAGCGTTGATACTTGTGTTGTTGGTGGTGTTTATATTTCTACAGTCCTTTAGGGCTACGATTATCCCTGCGGTTGCCATACCTGTATCGCTTATAGGTACTTTTGCTATTTTAATGGCAGTAGGGTTTTCTATAAACACATTGACTCTTTTTGGGCTTATTTTGGCCATAGGTATTGTAGTAGATGATGCTATTTTAGTGGTAGAAAATGTAGAGAGCAATCTCGATAAAAACCCAGACATAACCTTAAAAAAAGCCACTTCAGAGGCGATGAAAGAGATATTTACACCCATCATCTCAACTACGTTGGTACTCTTAGCCGTTTTTGTGCCTGTGACATTTATACCAGGTATATCAGGTGCTTTGTATCAGCAGTTTGCGATGACGATTGCCTTTGCTGTGCTTATTTCTTCTATTACGGCGTTGACACTTTCTCCTGCTTTGGCGGGAAGTATCTTGCGACGGGACAATAAAAAAGAAAAAAACATATTTTTTAGAAAGTTTAACGAAGGATTAGAAGCATTTAAAAGTGGGTATGAAAAATTACTACGTAAGTTGATAAAGTTTTGGTATGTTATGTTGATACTTTATACAGTACTTTTGGCAGCTACCTATGTAGCTTTCAATACCCTACCCACAGGGTTTTTACCAGATGAAGACCAAGGCACGCTGATTGCCTCTGTGTCTATGGAAGCAGGGAGTACCCTTCAAAAGGTGGAAGAGCAGACACAACAGGTAGTAGATATCTTGATAAAAACCCAAGGGGTTTCAGATGTAATCGCTATTAACGGGTTTAATCTTATTACAGGAGCATTAGACTCTTCTACGGCGACATTATTTATCATATTGGATGACTGGGAGGAGAGAAAAACCCCTGAGATGGCTATAAAATATATGATGAAAAAAATGCAAGATGAGACAAAGGAGAAGATAGTCTCTGCAAGTGTACGTATATTTAGCCCACCGTCTATCCCAGGTCTTTCTGCTGTTGGTGGGTTTGAATTTAAGCTGCAAAACTTAAATGCTATGCCGTTAGAAGCTTTTGAACAAGAAGCAAGAACATTCTTAAAAAAACTTAATGATGACAAGCGTATTATGATGGCATACACGATGTTTAATGCTAATTATCCACAGTTGTATATCGACATAGACAGAGAGAAAGTCTTTTCTTTAGGACTTAAACTAAATGATGTGTTTTCTGTACTTCAAACGTATTTGGGCTCTTTTTATGTCAATGATTTTAACAAGTTTGGAAAAACTTATAGGGTATTTTTACAAGCAGATGAGTCCTATAGAACAAACAGAAATGACATTGCATCTTTCTTTGTTAAAAACAACAAAGGTGAGATGATACCACTGAGTACGGTTGCCCGCATACAAAACACTTCTGGAGCAAACAGTATTACCCATTTTAACGCGTATCAGAGCATAGCTATCAATGGGGTACATACCATACGTGAAGGCTATAGTTCTTCTGATGCTATTTCAGCGATAGAAGAAGTGACTAAAGAGGTATTGCCTTCTACGATTGGGTTTGAATACTCAGGAATAACCTTACAAGAAAAAGAAGCAGGAAATGCAGCGATGTATATTTTCATACTATCCTTAGTCATGGTCTTTCTTTTCCTTTCTGCACAGTATGAGTCGTGGATGACCCCGATGATTATTATGCTACCCATCCCTATTGTTATGTTTGGAGCATTGGGGGCAAATATGCTTGCAGGCTTGCTCAATGATACCTACACGCAAATAGGGCTGGTACTGCTCATAGGGATGTCCGCTAAAAATGCCATACTCATTGTCGAGTTTGCCAAAGAACTAAGAGAAGCAGGAGAAAGCATAGTTGAGAGTGCTATTAAAGCATCGGTTTTACGGTTAAGAGCCATTTTGATGACAGTTTTTGCTTTTTTACTGGGTATCTTACCTTTGGTTTTTGCTTCAGGGGCAGGTGCTGCGTCAAGACACTCTTTAGGTACAGCCGTATTTGGGGGGATGCTTATGTCAACACTCTTGACATTTTTGTTGACACCTGTACTGTTTGTGGTGTTAGAGCGTTTAAAAGAAAGATTTACAAAGGATGTCGCATGAAAATAAAATTTGGGGTAATACTCCTTTGTGTCTGTTCATTGTTAGAAGCGAAGCAACAAGTGCTGAAGATAGATGACTTGGTGGAAATAGCCTTAACCCATAGCCCAGATATCAACATACGTAAACTTGATTTCCAAAGTGCTCAAGCACGTACTAAATTTGCCGAAGGATTTTACTTACCTCGTTTAGATGCACAAGCAAATGGGGGTAAGCAATACTCAAGTTTTAAAGAACAAGATGATATTGATGTCCTTGTAGGAAGCTTAGGGGCGTCACAACTTTTGTATGACTTTGGTAAAACTGCTGGAAAAGTCAGTGCTTCTACGCAAGAGTCTTTAGCACTTGAAGCACAAATGCAACAGACCATCTCCGACAAAATTTTCCTTGTTAAGCAAAGCTATTATGAGATACTCAAAGCTAAAGGTATTATTGACGTGCAGGTTAAAAATCTAAAGTTACAAAAGCAACAGTTATACCGTGCCCAAAAATACTTGCAGTCAGGCATCAAAACAATCATTGATGTGTCAGATGCAGAGGTGCAGGTAGAGCAAGCCAAATTGGCATTGAACAACGCACGCTATAGTTTAGAACTTCAATATGCCAAACTAGAAGAAGCCATAGGTATAGTACCGTACGAAGGTAACTATCAGCTCTATAGTAAAAAGCTCGACATGAAAAATATGAGTAAACATTTACCTCGTGTTAGCACACCTTTAAAGAAGTTGGAAATGTACGCCTATCAACATCGTTATGTCTTGGGTGCCTCAGAGTATTTTGTAAGCAGTGCAAGCTCTAATGTCGGTGTTGCTCAGGGTGACTACTATCCGACAGTATCGTTGGCAGGAAACTATAGTCAACAACGTGTAAATGAAAATGCATTTGCACTCACACCTGAACATCAAGGACAAGTGACTGTAAATATGCAATGGAACCTTTTTTCAGGTTATCAAACAGATGCCTCAGTACAAGAAGCAAAGATAGGTGTCCTCAAAGCATCTTCACAAGTGAATAGTGTAAAGTTAAGTGTAAAAAGAGAAGTGCTTGAATCACATATTGCTTTGCGTCAAAGTAAAGACAGTGTAGTACTTTCGCAAAGTATTACAAATGCAAGTATGAAAAAATTTGAACAAGCACAAAAGCGTTATGAAAATGAACTCTCCGACTATGTAGAGTTGCAGGATGCACAACAAGGCTATATAGAAGCACTCTCAGACTTGGTTAATGCATATTATGATTATTTCATCGCGATGGCACAGTTAGATCATGCCATTGGTAAATAAACCAAAATGGGGGGATGCACTACTTCAATCTAGTAGGCTGAATGTAAGCATCTTTAAACACTTTTCTGTAGGCAGGAAGTAGTTTTTTTAGCGTTTTCTTATCTGAAGTTGGGAGAGTGTATGCATAGGTGAAACCTTTCTTTTTATAGGTTTTAATAGTCTCTTTTAATGCAGGAGGATATGACTCAAGAGCTTGGTTTAGTTTAGATATATTTTTATAAACAGCCAAACGAACTGTATAGTTAGATGAAGCAAAGAGAAAAGCTGAAAGTGAAAGAAAGAGTAACGTTTTTGAAAACATGAAGTAACCTTTTTTAGGCTATTATAATAGAAAAATGTCAAATTGTAAATATGTTGTAGGTTTAGGGAGGAGATTAAATAAAAGTTGGTGACCCCTAGGAGAATTGAACTCCTGTAACATGGATGAAAACCATGGATCCTAACCGCTAGACGAAGGGGCCATTCACAACTTGTGGACGGAATTATAGTTATTGGGTGCTTAAATCACTCTTAAATAGAGTATAATTATTTAAAAAAATAGGATGTTTACCCATGCAGTTCAAAAAAAGCTTTTTTCTACTTATAATGTCAGTCATATTGAGTGCCTGTGCTACCACAGAGTATACGAGTCAAAAAAGTGTTTTTATCGTCTTTAAAACCCCTACCTTTAAAGTGGCAGATTTAGGTTTCATGTATGAAAATAAAGAAGAGATAAAAGTAGAAATGTATAGCAATGGGCAGGCTATTATGGCGTTATCACTAGGTAAAGAAACCATTTGTATGTCTATGTTTGAGTGTATGGATAAAAAGAGTTTTAACAAAAGTGTTTTAAGTGCAGCATATCCAGTAGATATTTTGAGCAAAATTTTTCGAGCAAAACCTATATTTAATGCTAAAAATATGAATAAAACCCGTAACGGCTTTACACAACAGCTAATGAAAAAAGCCCAATACGACATAAACTATAGTGTTTTAAATAATCATGTCATATTCCGTGATACAATAAATGATATATTAATAAAAGTAAAGAGGCTAAAATAATGTCTAAATTTGTAGGAGCACACGTATCTGCGAGTGGTGGGGTAGACAATGCACCACTTAATGCTATGGCGATAGGAGCTAAGGCATTTGCACTGTTTACCAAAAACCAAAGACAATGGGTAGCAAAACCCTTGGAAACAAAAACCATTGATGCCTTTCATCAAAACCTAGAAAGCTCAGGCATTTTGCCTAAGCATATACTCCCTCATGACTCGTATCTCATTAACCTTGGTCACCCTGAAGTGGAAAAACTGGAAAAATCAAGAGAAGCATTTATAGATGAGCTTGATCGTTGTCGTATTTTAGGTCTTGATAGACTCAACTTCCACCCAGGATCACACCTAGTAAAAATACCTAAAAAAGACCCAGAGTATATGGACAAACTTATGCAAGCTGAGTTAGGGTGTTTAGATGTCATCGCGGAGTCTATGAACAGAGCCATTGATGCTACAAAGGACTCAGATGTGAAACTTGTCATCGAAAACACGGCAGGACAAGGCTCAAACCTTGGGTATAAGTTTGAACATTTAGGGCATATCATCGAGAAGATAGAAGACAAAAGTCGTGTAGGTATTTGTCTAGACACTTGCCATACTTTTACGGGTGGCTATGACTTACGTACACGCGAAACGTATGATGAAACGATGGATGCTTTCGGACGTATCGTAGGGTTTGAGTATCTTATGGGGATGCACATTAATGACTCTAAGCCACCACTGGGGTCAAGGGTAGATAGACATCATTCACTAGGGCAAGGTGAACTAGGGTGGGATACATTCAAGTTCATTATGAATGACAAACGTATGGATGACATACCTTTAGTACTTGAAACTATAGATGAAAGTATCTGGTCAGATGAGATACAGGCATTGTATGATTTTGTAGAAGCGTAAGGGAAAATAGTTGTTGAATTTTAGTTTCACTCTTTTGAGTGTGAAATTCAAGTTCAACATGGGATGAACAAAAATATTAGGAGGAAGAGATGAAGAAAGTAGTAAAAGGTTTAGCACTTAGTGTAGTAGCAAGTTCAGTAGTAATGGCAGGTGGGTACAAGATACCACAGCAATCACTTAATTCTATGGCATTAAGTGCTGCGTATGTTGCACATACAAGTGGTGCAGACACAGCATATTATAACCCTGCAAATATGGCATTTATGGGGGACAATCAAGCAGTAGAAGGTGTTGCCACTTTGATAAATTCACCAGAGATTACTTATTCTCTAGGAGCTGCGTCAGGTGCATCTGACGCAGAAACGAGTGTGATACCAGCATTTCATTATGTCTCTGCACCTCTAGGTGACTTTAGGTGGGGTGTTTCTTTGACAGTACCAGGAGGTTCTACAAAACAGTGGAATACACCGTACCAAAAAGCATTTGCAGAAGAATTTACTTTGAAAATTATAGAACTAAGCCCTTCAGTATCTTATAAAGTGATGGATAACTTTTCTGTAGCAGCAGGTTTGCGTGTTATTTACAGTGAAGGTGTTGTCAAAAATGATGCCTCTGGTTTAGGAAGTCCTTTAAAAGTAAACATGGAAGGGGATACTGTTGAGTTTGGCTATAACCTTGCGATGACATACAAACCAACAAGTGATATCAACATCGCTGCAACGTATAGATCTAACGTTGATCTTCAAGAAGAAGGGACGGCCACTATAACGTATCCTATTGGTTCTCCACAAGGAACGACAATTAGAAGTGATGCAGGTGTATCTGTACCCTTGCCTGCGACATTAAATTTGGCTATTTCAAAAACATGGAATAATGCTTTTACACTTGAAGCTCTGTATGAAAGAACCTATTGGTCAGCGTATGAAAAACTAGAATTTACAGGGACACGGCTTCCCATAACAGCTAAAAATTGGGAAGATACAAATGCTTTTAGGTTTGGGGCAACTATAGTCATGGAAAACAAGATTACCATGATGTTTGGTGTTGCTTTTGATGAAACACCAGTACCACTTGAAACATTAGGTTTTGAACTTCCAGATGGAGATGCAACCATATTTTCTATGGGGTTTCGTTATCAACAAACAGAAAATCTTTCTTGGGGTTTAGCCATTTTACATACAGCAAAAGAAGGTGTTTCACTCTCTCCTGGTGTAAATACAGTTAACCCTATTTTAGCAAAAGGTGGAAGCTTTGGTGGAGGTGGTGCAACACTAACAACCTTAGGTCTTTCATACGAGTTCTAATATGAACTCTCATACTACAGCCTATAAGTTTAATAACTTTTATGAACTGATTGACTTTCAAGCGACTAAGCGTAAGAAAAAGACTGCACTGATTATAAATGATGAGAAAATTAGCTATGGCGAGATAAAAGAAGCCTCAGATAAACTTGCAGCCTACTTGTCTGAAAAGGGTGTAAAAGAGGATGACAAAGTTGCCCTCTTTTTACGTAATTCTGCTGAGTTTATTTACAGTATCTTTGCCGTGTCTAAATTGGGTGCTATTTTAGTCCCTATCAACACATTTTTAAAGTCAGAAGAACTGAGCTATATATTAGAAGACAGTGGAAGTACGATGCTTATCGCTTCTGCTATCCATGACAAAGTGGTAAACAGTTCAAATGCGAGTTCCTTATGTCCCTTCATTTTATGGGAGGGTGAAGAAGCTGCAGTAGGTGAGACACATTTACATTTTGATGAAGCGTTAGCTCATGACAAAAGTGTAAACTCACAGGCAAGAACTTTGGAAGACACAGCTATCATAGTATATACCTCTGGAACCACAGGAAAACCTAAAGGGGCGATGCTTTCAAACAAAAATATACTTTCAAATGCTGACTCAGGGAAAAGAACCATTAATGTGAAACCAAAAGACAGAGGTATTGTATTTCTCCCGATGTTTCACTCATTTACTTTTTCTATAGGGGTGATGTTACCTCTTTATGTGGGTGCAAGTATTGTCATTATCCAGTCTATTCAACCGTTTTCAAATATCTTTAAGCAGACATTGACAAAAAAAGTGACACTCTTTTTTGGGATTCCTGATGTCTACAATGCTTTAGCAAAAGCCAAACTGCCATGGTACTTTATGTGGTTTAACCGTATACGAGCGTTTATTTCAGGTGCAGCAGCCCTGCAGCCTAAAACACTTGATGCGATGGCAAAGAAATTTAAACGTGCCACGCTCCTTGAGGGGTATGGACTCTCAGAAGCAAGTCCTGCGGTGTGTATGAACACCTTTAAAAAACAAAAAGCAGGTTCAGTTGGTACTGCACTTTATGGCTACGAGATGAAAATAGTAGATGAAGAGATGAGCGAAGTACACAACGGAACCATAGGTGACATCATCGTCAAAGGTGACAACGTGATGCAAGGCTATCTCAACAGACCTACTGCAACAGAAGAGACCATAGACAATGGTTGGTTACTCACGGGTGATATGAGTTACATGGATGATGAAGGTTTTCTTTTCATTGTTGACAGAAGAAAAGACCTTATCATCTCTAAAGGGATTAACATTTACCCTAGAGAGATAGAAGAAGTGATAGACGCCTATGAAGGTGTAGGAGCTTCAGCGGTGATAGGTATCATAGATGAAAAAAGTGGTGAGATGCCTATTGTGTATATAGAACTATCAGAAGGTAGCTATACGCTTGATGAAGCAGGACTCAAAAAATATATGAGAGAACACCTAGCGAACTACAAAATACCAAAGCAGATACATATGATAGGGGAACTTCCTAAAAATGCAACAGGCAAAGTCCTTAAACGTGTACTCAAAGAAAACCTAAGAGAAGAGGCATAATATTACTGCCATACTCAACGCAAAACTCATCATAGACGATGGTTTTGCTGAAGATAAAATACTGTTATTTGATGACAAAATCATTGACATAGTTGATGATATAATCCTTTCTGACAGTGACAATGTTGACATCATAGATGCTAAAGGGGTGTATGTAAGTGCAGGGTTTATAGACTTACATATACATGGTTCTGCTGGTGTAGATGTGATGGATGCAACGCCAGAAGCATTGCAAACACTCTCTGACATCCTCCCTCAAACAGGTACCACTTCTTTTTTAGCAACTACTATGACTATGTCAATCTCTGACATTGACAAAGCTTTACAAAACATACAACAACACAGAGCAGGTGTAAATGGGGCAAATATTTTAGGCATACACTTAGAAGGCCCCTTTATAAACAGCAAAAAACATGGTGCTCAAGATGAACACTATGTTCAAACTCCAAACTTCTCTCTCATAGAAGATTACATGGATGACATAAAGATGATAACCCTTGCTCCTGAAGTTGAGGGAGCAGAAAGCTTCATAAAAAGAATGCAAGATGACTACCCTCATGTCATACTCGCAGCTGGACATTCAGATGCAAGTTTTACTGAGGCAAAGCAGAGTTTTGTCTGGGGCGTGTCTCATGTTACACACCTTTTTAATGCTATGCCCTCCTACCACCACAGAAAACCAGGTTTAGTAGGAGCAGTGTTTGACTCAGATGTAACGTGTGACATCATCGCAGACTTAGTGCATACACACCCTTATACACTCTCTCTTGCCTATAGACTAAAAAAAGACAAACTCATGCTCATAACAGATGCCATGAGAGCAGGCTGCATGAAGTGTGGGACATACGACTTGGGTGGACGTGAGGTTAAGGTAAAGGACGGAAAAGCTGTACTAGAAGATGGCACCTTAGCAGGCTCAGTCCTCAAGATGAATGAAGCCATGGCAAATATGTGTAAACATACGGACATGGGTGTGGTTGAAGTTGTGGGTGCAGTGACAAAAATACCTGCACAAAAATTAGGACTACAAAAGGGTGAACTTAAAAAGGGGTATGATGCAGATATAGTCTTTTTTGATGAAGATTTTAGTATCATAAGTACAATAGTCAGTGGTAAAGTTAAATATAAAAGGCAAGATAAATGTTCGGATTTTTAAAACGTAAAGTAAGAGATGTCTACTCACCTGTAGATGGGCAGATAGTCGCACTTGAATCAGTAGATGATGAAGTGTTTTCACAAAAGATGGTAGGTGATGGTGTAGCAGTGATGCCCATAGGTAATGCATTTACCGCTCCCATAGATGGAGTGGTCTCTAAGATATTTTCTACCAACCATGCCTACAGCATAAAAAGTGACAAAGACTTGGAAGTGATGGTACACATAGGTTTAGAAACAGTAGCACTAAACGGAAAAGGGTTTGCACGCATTGCCTCTGAGGGTGACGTGGTCAAAGCTGGTGATGTCATCATAGAAGTTGACTTAGCCTACATCAAAGAACATGCGAAAGATACTATTACCCCTATTATTATAACCGATGAGAGTGATGCAAAAGAAGTCATCAAAAAATATATGATTGTCAAATCAGGTGATAAAATAATGGAGGTTAACTAATGCCGTTACAGGATAATATGTATTACTATATCGCCTATGGGCTTATTTTAGTGACCTTTGTCATCGTACTCAGGAGTCCAAAAAAAGACAAGTCTGAAAAAAAGAAAGACGATAATTCAAAGGATAAGTAATACTTACTTAATGCTTCTTTTGTATACTGTAGTATGATGAAGATATTATTACTCGAAGATGACCAGATATTATGTGCAAGCCTTAAAGAATTTTTAGAGCTTGAAAACTATAGTGTAGATGTGGCACATAGGGGGACAGAAGTCTTTGACCTCACCTTCTCTAAAACCTATGACTTGTATATCTTAGATGTCAATGTGCCTGAAGTAAGTGGCTTTGATGTACTTAGCTCGCTAAAAGAAGCAGGTGATACTACCCCTGCTATATATATCACCGCATTGACAGATATAAACTCTATATCTAGAGGGTTTAAAATAGGTGCGGAAGATTACATTAAAAAACCTTTTGACCCAGAAGAGTTGGTGATACGCATTAAAAGTAAATATGAAACAAACGAGACATTGCTTCATATGGGTGATGTATGTTATAATCCAGGCACACGTCTCGTACAGAAGGAAGACAAAACCATAGGGCTAGGTGAGGTACAATTAAACCTTTTTCATACCTTGATGCTACAACAAAACAAAATTGTAGATACCTACACCTTGATGGACTGTCTTGATAAACCTTCGGCGAATGCATTACGTGTAAATTTGGCAAAACTTAAAACCAAACTAGGTATTGACATCACCAATATTAGAGGGCAAGGGTATATGATTGAAAACATATGAGCTAGAGTCATTTCTTAAAAGTTTTTTGATATTTTTCATACTTTTAGAAGTGCTTTTAGCGATTAATTTTTGGCATGAATATCAAGTCAAAAAACTTGAAATAGAAGATAAAATACATATAGAAATGAAACTTTGTGCCTACACGCTACAATGTGAGGGCGTGACAACTGACTTTGTAGATAAAGAAAAAGATAAAGAAGAAAATATACTCTATAAAAGTGGTGATTTTTATAGCTATTTTAAAATACCTACAGCAGAGAAATATTTGATGAAAGTGGTGTATCCTCAAGAAAAATTTATGTATAGAGTCACTAGACTTGAAGAAAAAATAAAACGAAAGTTTCTACTCTATTCACTTTTCGCAGCACTTGTTTCTTTTTTGTTTGCTATCTATGCACTCACACCGTTGCGAAAAGCATTACGGCTCAATGAAGAGTTTGTAAAAGACATCTTGCATGACTTCAACACTCCCATTAGTTCGATGAAGGTAAACCTATCACTCTTCAAAAGAGAGATAGGTAAAAATGTAAAGATAGAAAGATTAGAAAACAACATAGAAAGTATATTGGCATTACAAAATAACTTACAAGTTTTTTTAAAAGAGATACCTACTCAGTCTGAACAGTTTGGATTAGAAGCCCTCATTAAGAGTCGTATGGCCTATTTTACAACACTTTACGCAGACGTAAACTATAGCTGTGACATTGACCCAGAGCTTATAATAGAAAGCAACAAAGACGCCTTTACACGCATACTAGACAATCTCTTGAGCAATGCAGGAAAATACAATAAAGCAGAAGGGAAAGTGCATCTTAGTCTACAAAATACCGTCTTGAGTATAGAAGATACAGGTAAAGGTATAAAAAATCATACGAAGGTGTTTAAACGGTATTATAAAGAGCAAGATAGAGGTATCGGGATAGGCTTGCATATCGTTAAAAAACTATGTGATGAACTTCACATTGGCATTTCCATAAAGAGTAAACTTCAAAAAGGTACAAGTATTTTGCTAGATATTTCGAAGGTTATGCTTAAAGGCTAGGTTGTACTTGCACTTTCTTCATCTCTTGCAAGATACGTTTTTTATATTTCGGGTTTTTATTTGTTTTATATAAGGCTATGAGTTCTTCAAGTGAACCATCTTTTAACACTTTTTCTTCTTTGAGTATTTTATGGCGTTGTTGAAGTTGCGTATATTGGTTAAAGGAAAGGGTATCTCTCACATTTTTCTGACTCAGGTAGGTGTGAAGTTCAAAATAAGAAGCTTCTTGGTCATAGTAGTCAAAAGATATAGCAACATGTTCTACAGGTTCTACAGGGTCATTTGTTTCTTCTGGTACTTCTTTGGCTAAGGCTTCTTGTACTTCTTTTTCATCAGAAATTTCAGTCTTTGCTTTAGTCTTCATCTCAGTCTTATTTAAGTGAAGTTTATCGGCTATCTGACTTAGTTGGGTACGCTCTTTTTTATTTGATGCTTGCTTCGCATATTTTTTATAATAGCTAACGATAAAAGATGAAGGTAGTACTGTCTTAATATTTTTGACTTTACTTGCATCATAATTTCGTATGGCATGTTTGTACTTAGCCAGTAAACGACTGTAGTCTTTTACCTCTACAAGTAATGTTTTTATACCTTTATAGCGACGTAGTGCCACTTTGGTGGTAGCCACTACATGTGCAGGCGTTGTTAGTGTGTAGCCTTTTTGTTTCAATGTCTTTTTTACATAGGCATAAGGTCTTTTCGTTTTAGATCGTATGACTAGAGTTCTTTGCTCAGGATGATAGAGACTGTAAAGATAGTAAGAGCCATAACGGTGTAAAAGTATGGCTAAGTCTTTTTTCTTTTTGTTGTAAAAATAGAGATATTTTTGATTTTTTGTAATAGGCTTTAGCTGTGTTCTTGTGAAATAGGCTCTATAGTGAGAAACAGAGGCATTCTTTTTAACGACTTCAACCTTGTCAACTTCTCCTAAGGCTAAGATGCTTTCAAATGAACAGCCATTAAGTAGCAAGAAAAATGAAAGTAGTAAAGCTTTTTTCATGGACAAGAACCTTTTTTAGTCATAATGATTTTGTGGGTACTAGTATATCCATAATAGAGAAATAATTCAAGCTAAAAGATTATCTCAGTAACTCTTTTATAGACTCAGAGACACTTTCTGCTTTTGTACCTAAAATGATTTGAATGCTCTTTTTGTCAGGACGTATCACGCCTTTTGCACCAAGTACTATAAAGCTTTCATCTGTGAGTATGCTACTGTCTTTTACGCTCATGCGTAAACGGGTAATACAGGCATCGGTATTGTCAATGTTTTCTTTGCCACCTAGTGCTTCTATAAATGCCAATGCCTCATCACTTACGGAATCACTTATGGTGCTAGTGTCATCATCTTCTTCAAATATCTTGAGTTTAAAGAGTTTGATAGTGTAGTAACTTACAAAGAAATAGATGAGTGCAAACACAGCCCCAAGCGGTAAAATGAGTAGAGGGTTAGTCGCCAGTTTATAGTTGATGACATAGTCTATAAACCCTGCTGAAAAACCAAACCCTGCATGGATGTCTAACATCTGTGCTGCTGCCAAAGCAAGACCTGTTAAAAGTGCATGCACCACAAAGAGTAAAGGGGCTACAAACAAAAACAAAAACTCCAAAGGTTCAGTGATACCTGTAAGAAAAGACGTAAAGGCAACGCCTGCGAGTATAGCCCCAACACGTTTACGCGAAGACTTAGGCGTGTTAAGATAGATGGCATACGCCATAGCAGGTA
>Ga0256840_1000238_pt1 | contig 54215 bp, 49 predicted proteins | sample 355202metaG_FD_185969 | JGI IMG/M metagenome (GOLD analysis project Ga0256840, IMG submission 185969) | Hydrothermal vent microbial communities from Mid Atlantic Ridge, Atlantic Ocean - 355-202 | ecosystem: Environmental > Aquatic > Marine > Hydrothermal vents | place: Atlantic Ocean: Mid...
ATTGGGGTGAAATTATCTCACAATTATCTATTATATTTGAAGATAGACTTAATGGATTTATAAGATAATATTATGTATAATAACACTTATAAAAGTTGCTTACACAAAATTCTGGGCAGTCTCAACAAAGGAAGTATTGCTGCACAAAGTCAGTTGGGCGTGTTTTACTATAATGGAACAGGTGTGGCAATAAATAAAAAAAGAGCGATTGAATTATTACGAAAGGCAGCTAGAGGTGGCAATAAAAACTCTCAAAGCAATTTAAGAAAACTTGGCTTAAGATGGTAAGATACTATAGCCTAAATTGAGTCTAATTTATCGTGAAAAGGTACTTGTATTTTGAAATAAAAGCATCTTTTTTTGTGCCTCTTTTATATCTATCGGGCTGAATTTTACCCTATCGCCTGCTTTTAGTTGAGAGAGTTTGAAGCAGTCAATAGGCAAGAGCGATCCTATCTTTGGGTAGCCTCCTATGGTTTGTCTCTCTTTTAGCAAGATGATTGGTTTGCCATCTTTTGGTATTTGGATTGCTCCAAAACTTATGCCCTCTGAGATTATACCGTCTATCTCGCACTTTATCGGCTCACCTTCGAGTCTGTAGCCCATTCTGTTAAATTGTGGTGAGACACTATATGTTTGCGAAAAAAACTTTTCAATTTCGTGTGACTTAAAAAAACTATCCTGATAGCCTAAAACTACTCTTATATCTAGCTCTTTTGGGTATGATGGTATGAATTTTTCTTTTAATGAAATATTATAGTTATCAGTTTTATCATTTGAAAAATTGAGTATCTCTCCTTTTTTCAGGTTATGCCCTATCTCCTCTTTTAGTGTTACACTACTACTTCCAAGCTCCCGTTCTGTGTCAAAACCGCCTTTGACCCCGAGGTAAATCCTCACACCGTTTTTAGTGTATCCAAACTCTAAGAGTTCGCCCTTGTTTATATTGTGAGTTCTCCAAATCTTCTGTTTTACTGAGTTGATGCTAAAGCTTGCATCGGCTCCAGTTACTGCTATCACACATGAACTCAGAGCTTCTAATTTAAGTCCGCCCATTGTGATCTCTACGCAGTTTGTATTTGGTTGATTTTGAAGCAAAGAGTTCAAAATCATATAGGCATACTCATCCATAACTCCAGAGTTTGTGATGCCTTTATCACATAGTCCATATCTTCCAAAGTCTTCGATTAGTGATAAAATGCCACCCTCTATAACTCTAAAAGCACTCAAATCACACCGCCATTTTTTATAAATTCATCTCTGCTTATAGGTTTAAATTTTACTCTATCACCAACACTCAAGTATGAAAATCCATCTAGGTTTTTATCAAACATATCAAGATATGTCCTGCCGATTATATTCCAGCCACCAGGACTTTGTATCGGGTAGATTGCACTTTGATTGTCTGCGATTCCAAGGCTTCCTTTTGGTATCTTTGTGCGAGGAGTCTCTAGTCTTGGAGTTGCTATCTTTGCATCTACTTCGCCTAGATATGCAAAGCCGGGCAGAAATCCTATGGTATATACAGAGTAAATATTCTCTACATGTAGAGATATAACTTCATCTACGCTAAGACCTGAGAGCTTAGATATCCTAAGCAGATCAAATCCAACCTCTTCGCTATAGTATATAGGAATCTCGACTATACCGCCCTCTTCTTCTGCTTCTTGGATATCAAGTGATAAATTTTCTTTTAAAAATTTTATGATTGATTCATAGCTGAAAAAGTTCAAATCATATCGAATAAGTATAGTTGTATATGATGGCGTCAAATCTATGATTCCACTATTTTTTAACTTTTTAAGTAGTTTGTAGTTGTATTGAACTACTTTGGAATTTTCTTTTGAAATTGAGTCTGCAAAATGTACTATCACACTCTGCGCAGAGGCTATTTTATACTCTATCACTCAAAAACTCCCTCATAGCTTTTACGATGCTTAGAGCATGTGCATTATCGCCATGAACGCAGATGCAATCTGCTTTTAGTTTTAAGATTTTTTGAGTGTGGGACTTTATGGCACCATTTTCAAGTAGAAATTGAAGCCTTTGTAGAACTTCATCGCTAGAGCCCAAAACTGCACCCTTCATGCTTCTTGGCATCAATGAGCCATCATCCATATATGCTCTGTCTGCAAAGAGTTCAAAAAGCAGACTTATGCCATATTTATCTGCTATATCACTATAGTTTTCATTTTTAGGTGAACTTAAAATCATCAATTTTAGATTTTTATCATAACTTGAAACAGCACTTGCAATGGCATTAAATATCTCTTCATCTCGCATCATTCCATTGTAGAGTGCACCGTGAGGCTTTACAAACTCTACTTTTGTATCATTTGCTTTGCAAATGGCATCCAATGCTCCTATTTGATAGATCACAAATTTTTCTATCTCATCAAATGTACATTTTAGATCTCTTCTGCCAAATCCGACCAAATCAGGATATCCTGGATGTGCCCCGATAACAACAGAGTTTTCCTTAGCTAATTTTACGGTTTTATCCATAGTGAGAGGATCACTCGCATGAAATCCGCAAGCTATATTTGACATATCAATTAAGGGCATAATCTCTTCATCAAGCCCCATCTTCCAAGCTCCAAAGCTCTCACCCATATCGCAATTTAGTTTTATCATCTCTCTATCCTTATCCATGTACCATCTTTGATGGCAGATAAAATGTTATCTCAGGAAATAGTGTCAAAACGACAACTATGAGTATCATTATAACAAAAAATGGAAAAGTTGCCTTTAAAATGTAGTCGATCTTTTCACCCGAAATGCTCTGTATAACAAAAAGTGAAAATCCAACAGGCGGTGTTATCTGAGAAAGCTCCACCATAAGCACTAAAAATATACCAAACCAGAGAGGATCATAGCCAGCCGCAGTGATTATGGGAAGCACTATAGGCAGCGTCATAACAACCATAGATATACCATCAAGCATCATGCCCAAAATCATATACATAATTCCCACAACAAATATAAGCATATATGGCGAAAGTCCGAGTGATGCTATGTATTCGCTAAGGGCTCTTGCGATGCCTAAAAATCCCACAACTTGAGATAAAAATCCAGCTCCAGCGATGATGAAGCTGATCATAACAGTTGTTTTTATGGCATTTAATATTGCAGTCTTGAAGACCTCAAAATCTAAACTTTTAAAGTAAAAACCCAAGATAATAGAGCCTAAAACTCCCAAAGCCGCAGCTTCAGTTGGAGTTGCAAAACCTGCATAGATACTGCCCAAAACTAAAGTTATAAGCAAAAAGATTGGCAATAAATCCTTTAAAGAGTGCAATCTCATACTCCAAGTTATCTTCTCTTCTTGCACTGGCACTGCATTTTTATCTATGCTTGCAGCGATGATTATATATAGAGCATATGAGCTAGCTAGTAAAATTCCGGGAAGTATGCCAGCGATAAAAAGCTTGCCAATAGATACATTTGACAAAACTCCATAGATGATCATGATCAAACTAGGTGGTATCAAAAAGCCCAAAGTTCCACTTCCTGCGAGTGAACCTATCGAGAGAGATTTGCTATATCCTCTCTTCTTGAGTTCTGCTAGTGTGATTTTGCCAACAGTCGCAGTTGTCGCAGCAGATGAGCCTGATACGGCTGCAAAAAGTGAACAGGCTGCCACATTTATATGCAAAAGTCTTCCTGGAACTTTTGTCAGCCATGGAATTAAGCCGTTGAAAAGTCTTGTCGAGATGGAAGATTTATATAGGAGTTCACCCATGAGTATAAACATGGGAAGTGCGGCAAGTGACCAAGAGTTGAGTGAGTCATAAAGGGATGATGAGAGTAGATCTCCTATCTTGTCCCAAATATTTATAGCTGGCGGCAGGTTTACCTTAAAAATTAGCATTCCAAAGATGCCCGTAAGCATCAAAGAGACTCCAATCCAGATGGATGAGAGTAAAAAAGCAAACATAACAATCAACAATACGATAGTCAAAGTCAATGGGTCAGCTATCATTTGAGAACCTCCTTGCTATAAAAGCTAAGATAGAGATAACAAAGATAAATGAACCTATTATCATAGGAATTTGTGTCAGATATATCGGTGTTTCGCTTACTCCCTCGGAGAGTATGTCAAAACTATAAGCATCCAAACACATCAAAATTACCCTGTAAAATATAAATGATATAACGGCAAAAGTTATTGTGCCGGCAAAGATATCAAAATAGTTCTGTTTTGTTTTTGACAATCTTGCTGTTAGGATGTTGATCCTTATGTGTGCTTTTTGGCTAAAAGTATAACCAAGTCCTAAAAATACAGACGCGAGATAGAAGTAGCCACTGTATTCGTCGGCTATCATGGTGGATTTATCAAAGAGAGTTCTTGAAAATATCTCCGTGAGTATCAAAAGCACCAAAGCGACGATAAAAAGTGCAGATAAAATGGCTCCCAATCCTGAGAGCCATTTTTCAAATTTTATAAAAAATTTCATAATAGTGCTTATTTTCTATACTCTTTGAAGATTTTTTTAATATCACTGCTTGCATCTTGTAGATAAGATTTTAACATTTTTGCACCAACTTCTGCCAACTGTTTTTTAAGTGTAGGAGTCGGTTCGCTTACTTTCATGCCATGCTTTGCTAAAATCGCTAAATCCTCTTTATCTATGCTTTTACTGATAGCCCATTGAGCTTTTTCCATCTCTTTGGCAGCTTTAAGCATTGCTTTTTGTTGCATCTTGTCTAAGCTGTTCCAATAGTCAAGATTGATTGTGACTGCTTGAAGTGGATATGCATAGCCTATCTTTGTAAAGTTAGTTAAAACCTCCCAAAGTTTACCATTTTTTCCACTCTCTGAAGATGTAACAACAGCATTTACTAAACCTGTACTAAGTGCTGAATAAACCTCGCCCCATGGAAGTGCGACAGCACTACCACCAGCTAGTTTTACAAAATTTGCAGAGTTTTTATCGTAAGTTCTGGCTTTTACTCCCTTAAAATCAGCAGTTGAGTTTAAAGCTTTTTTTGTATATATTCCACTTGGCGGCCAAGTTACAGCATATAGAAGTTTTTGGTTCCACTTTTTAAATGTTTTATTGTAAGCTGGTTTTGAGATTTGGTACAATCTATAAGCATCATCATAGCTAGAAGCTACAAAAGGAAGCGCAGAGATACCAAAAACCTTACCACCACCTGCAGTGAAAGGTATAAACATATCTGTCATAGGTACAACACCGTCTTTGACAGCTTTTAGGGCATTTCCCTTAACAAGCGAACTTCCTGCATGTACTTTTATATTTACGCTGCCGTTTGTGTACTTTTTAACTAAAGCTGCATATTTAACAGCACCTTTTGTATGGAAGTTTAAAGCAGGATATTTTGCATTTAAGTCCATATTTACAGTTCCCGCAAACATCAATGATGCAGCACTTAGTGCGACTAAAGTCTTTCTTAACATATCTTCTCCTTTGAATTTTTGTTACTATAGTCTATCATTTTGTAGCTTAGAAAACTAGAAATTAAGCATATAATTCGAGTTTAGAATCTTTATCAAAGAGTCTATCGAAGAGTTTTTTTGTATTTTCTATAAGTTTTTTATCTTTGTTGAAAATAGAAAATATATCATCAAAAGTATCTATGGTTTTGTTTTTCAAAAGTATCCTAGCATCTTTTGAATTCAACTTTGGAAATTTGCTTTTTATGTCATGAGCACTGTTTGTTAAGAGATGGTTGGCATCAAGCGCTTTATCACTTTTTTTGATATTTTCTAGAAATTTTTGATAGATTGGCTTGATTAACTTCATGGCTCTTTCTATCTCTTTTTTATCGTTCTTATCGATACCATTGCCACTATATGAAAAGCTATATCCGAGCTCCTCTTTTAGACTAAAAGAGTCCTTCTGCCAATTTTCTCCTTTTTGTTCACTAAAATCAAGCTCCTTATTGTCTTTTAGCGATAGAGATATTTTATCTCCAGAACTTGTTTGAATATCAAAAGAAAAACTATTGTTACTTACATTTATAGAATTAAACTCTCTTATCATGACAAACTCCTTTTAGGTGAAATCGACCAAAAAAGAGTTAAGTTTAGATACATTTTTTCACTAAAAAGCATCTATATGTTCAAATTTTTATTTGAATTTTACTATAATTTTATATGAGATTTTTTATTTTTTTATTTTTATTGCTTTTGTTAAATGGATGTGGGGATAACTCTATATCTAAGTTATATGACACAACTTATAGAGATAAGCATATACCTTGTCTAAAACTTTCTATCTTTCCAAAAAATGTTAAGATGGAAAAAACTTTAAGCAATCTATACCCATTTAAAAGTAAATGTGAGTATCTTCTGCTTGTGTCATATAAAGCAAATATAGTTTGCAACAGTAATCAAAATGCACCAAGAAAAACTCTCTCGAATTTTCCGAATAGTTACTTGAGGATGGAGGTAAACAAAAATATGAATGATTTGATTTTTAGCTACTATATAGACTTAAACGATAAAGTCACAAAGGATGATTTGAAAAATGGCTTTAAAAGCATAAGAAAAAATCTAAAAATATCACAAAGAGGTGAAAATTGAAGAAAATAGTCTGTCAAAAGTGTAAATACTACTTCGTAACTTGGGAGCGATCAAGACCACATGGGTGTAGGGCTTATGGCTTTAAGTCTGCCCAGATTCCCTCTGTGGTCGTTAAGCGAAATAGCGGTGCTGAGTGTAAAATTTACCAACCAAAACTATAAGTTCAATTATAAAATAAGAGATTTGACTTGTAAAGCTATTTCTAGCTCTTCGTTGGTTGGAATCACTAAAACTTTTACTTTACTGTTGGGTTTGCTTATATCTATGATCTCTTTTGCTCTTTGATTGTTTTTGTCAAGATCTAGTGAAATTCCTAGATTTTCCAAATTTGAACAACTGTTTCTTCTCACCTCTATATCATTTTCACCAATGCCGCCTGTGAAAATCAGACAATCAACTCTGCCCAAAACTGCGCTATATGAGCCTATATACTTTTTGATTCTATAGCTAAACATTTCAAGAGCTAGTTTTGCTTTTTCATCTCCATTTTGTGCCATCTCTCCAACTTCTCTCATGTCGTTGTTACCACAGATGCCTTTTAAGCCACTCTTTTTATTTAGCATATTGTCAAGTTCATCTTCGTTTAAATTTTCCACTCTTGAGAGATAAAAGATGATGGCTGGATCTATATCTCCGCATCTAGTACCCATTATGAGTCCTTCAAGTGGTGTGAGACCCATGGAGGTATCTATGCTTTTTCCATTTTTGACCGCACTCATACTTGCTCCATTTCCCAAATGGAGTGTGATAGCATTTAAATTTTCCATTTTGATGCCTAGCTTTTTCGCTGCCTCTTTTGCCACAAAGTGGTGAGAAGTCCCGTGAAATCCGTATCTTCTCACACCATCCTTTTCATAAGTTTCATATGGAAGTGCGTACATGTAGGCATATTTTGGTATGCTTGAGTGAAAGGCAGTATCAAAAACAGCTACTTGAGGAACATTTGGGCAGTGCTCTATGCTACTTTTTATACCTTCTAAGTTTGCAGGATTATGCAATGGTGCTAATGGAATCAGCTTCTCTATCTGCTTAATCACTTTGTCATTTATGATCGTTGGTTCGCAAAACTCCTCACCTCCGTGAACAACTCTGTGTCCAATGCCATCAAGTTCGCATAAATCTTTTATGATTTTTGACTCTATCAGAAGCGAATTCATGATCTCTAGCCCAATTTTATGATTGGCTATCGGTATCTTCTTCTCTAATTCTCCACTTTCAAATTTTATCCTAGCATGAGATATTTTTTCACCTATCTGTTCTATAATGCCACTTACTAAAGATTCATTTGTCTTAGCATCAAAAAGTTGAAATTTTATAGAAGAGCTTCCACTGTTTAGAACCAATATCTTCATATCTACTCTCCTTGTGCTTGTATAGCCGTGATTGCGACGGTGTTAACGATATCTGCTACCAAACAACCTCTGCTTAGATCGTTTACCGGTTTGTTTAAACCTTGCAAAACAGGTCCTATTGCTATAGCGCCTGAACTTCTTTGAACTGCTTTGTATGTATTGTTGCCAGTATTTAGATCTGGAAAGATAAAGACTGTGGCGCGACCAGCTACTTTTGAATTTGGAAGTTTTGTTTTTGCTACGCTTGCATCTATGGCAGCGTCATATTGTATAGGACCTTCAACCAAAAGTTCTGGCATCTTCTCTTTTACTATATTTGTAGCAACTCTTACTTTTTCTACATCATCTCCCTTTCCTGAATCACCTGTGGAGTATGAAAGCATCGCAACTTTTGGGTCTATTCCAAAGATTTTTGCGGTAGTTGATGAAGTCATAGCTATCTGAGCTAATTGCTCGGCATTTGGGTCTTGATTTACCGCACAATCTCCATAAACCAAAACTTTAGTATCTAAACACATGAAAAAGACACTAGATACTATCGAGATGCCCGGCTTTGTTTTTATGATTTGTAAAGCTGGTCTTATAGTATCTTGAGTAGTATGAATTGCACCTGAAACCATACCATCCGCATCCCCACAATGCACCATCATTGTAGCAAAATAACTGTCAAGCTCTAGTGATTGTTTAGCAATATCGAGTGTTAAACCCTTTTTCTTTCTTAATTCATAAAAACTATTGATATATTTATCCATAAGAGGTGAAGTTTTGGGGTCTATAAATTTTGCTTTTGTTATATCAATTCCAAGAGTTCTGCTCTTTTCCAAAATCTTCTTCTCTTCACCCAAAAGGATAATCTCTGCAACATTTCTTCTTAATAGTATCTCCGTAGCCCTTAAAATTCTCTCATCGCTACTCTCTGGCAATACAATCCTCTTTCTATTTGATCTTGCCCTCTCAAAGAGTCCAAACTCAAACATTATAGGTGTTGTAGTATCGCTTGTGATTTCAGATACTATTTTGTCTCCAAGATAGTTAACATCAACATTTGAAGCAAAAAGTCCCATAGCGAGAGCGATTTTTCGCTCGCTTTGAGGGGTTATAGTTGCTGGAACATCTTTTACTTTCATAGCAGTTGTGTAAGTATCTTCTTCTACACTTAAAATCGGCATTGTACATCTATCAAATCCGCTAAAGAGTTGTTTTATAGATTTATGAGGCAAAAGTCCTCCTGTTAGCAATATGCCTGAGATTGTTGGATAGTTCTTAGAAAAAACAGAACTTAGAGAACCGATGATGATATCTGATCTGTCTCCAGGAACTATGATCAAGTCGCCATCTTCGAGATACTCTAGAAAGTTTTCTAGTTTCATAGCAGCGATTTTACTCTGTTTTACTACTCTTCTGAGATCTTTTTCCTCTCCTAAAATCTGAATACATCCAAGATTTTTTTTGATTTCCGCAACAGTTGGAGTATCTAGTTCTGTAACCTCTTCCAAAAGATACACAGGGCTATTTTTCGTATCAAGTGCGAGTAGATTTCCTCGTAACTCATTCGTTATTTTTGGATCAATTCTATTTACAAATGTAGCTATATGTACACAGCCGGCATTTTTGATAGATTCGCTCTCTATTGTGATTTCGTCTATTATCTCTACAACGCTTTTATCTTTGCCTTTTAGAACACTAATGTAAGGAGTCCCAAGATTTTGTGCTATAGCAAGGTTGATATCAAAGTCCAAGGTGTGAGAAAAGGATGAATTGTGAAGTCCCTCTACTACGACAAAATCATACTCTCTCTCAAGTTTTTTGTATTTTTCGAGTAGGGACTCTATAAAGTAGTTGTATCGATCTTCAGCCAAAAACTTCTCTACTTCGTGTGTAGAAAAACCATAACAATTTTCATAACTCATGTCCAGTGAATACTTTTCTAAAACAAAAGAGATGTCGTGATCTCTCTCGCCCAAATCATCGATAACAGGTCGAAAAAATGCAACTTTTCCCAACTTTCCTTTTAAAAGCTCCATGATTCCCATCGTGATAATTAAGCTACCAGTTGCCGGCTCCAATGACGATATGTATATACTGTCTGACTTCATACTGCTCTCCCCTTTAAATTCCATTTTTTATATTTTTACAATCATACTATATTAACATAACAAATGTATAATAAAAGATAATTAAAATTTTACATAAAGGTAGGGGCGTCATTTGAAAAGAGTATCAAATCTCCTGCTGTTGTATGCTCTGCTAGTATATCCTGAAGCTTATCTTTATCTTGAAGTATGATTTTTTGAGCTTTTTTGATATTTTGATTTAAAATCTTTTGATTTGTTTTTCCTGTTATGATGACAATGTCAAATATCTCATCTATCTTGTTTGCTAGCTTTATATTTGAATTTTCACTGCTTTCAACTATGCCAGGAGTTATGATGACTTTTCTTCCGTCGTAAGTCGATACGAGTTCGTAAGAGCTTAACATTCCTTGTAAGTTTCCGTTAAAACTGTCATCTATGATCATCTTTTTGTTTGCTTCTATCTTTTGAAGTCTATGTTCAACTCCTTGAAGTTTTTGAATAGATTGTTTTATATTTGACAAACTAATTTTAAGATATAGTGCGGTTAAAATGACAACTTCTAGATTATTTGCATTGAAGCTACCCAAAAGCTGAGTGTGAAATCTTTCAGTTTTCTTATCTATATTTAACTCAAAATCTATACCGTCTAAGTCTGCATTCAAAATCTTAATCTCATCCCCGTAGATGAGCATATTTGGCTCTTTTTTTACATTTGCGCTTGCATGTACAAAAGATTTTTCAACTCGGTTTGAATTTAGAAGCTCCATCTTTGTGTCCCTTATGTTTTGCAGGGTCTTAAAGTACTCTATATGCTGTTCACCGATCTCGCCGACTATGCAGATGTGAGGATTTATAAATCTTGCTATCTCGTCTATGTCTCCCCTATTTCTAGCCCCTGCTTCAACTATATAGAAATCGATATCGTTACTTAGATTGTCGTTTATATCTTTGATGATTCCAGCTAGCGTATTGACGCTTCTGGGGGTTTTATAGACTCTGTATTTGGTCGAAATAACGCTATAGAGAAAGTTTTTTATACTGGTTTTTCCATAGCTAGCAGTAATGGCTATGATCTTTAAGTTTTTATTTGAGTTTAGTTTTGTCAATGCGCTTTTTTTGAAACCATAAAAGAGAATTTTTTCATATAGAAAACTAGCAAGATATGAGAAAAACAGAGGCAAAAATACTCCATAAATCATACATTTTGTACTTAAAAAACAGAGTGCATCTTGAAAAATAGTGGCTAAAATTAAAAAGGCAAAAAATCTCTTTACTCTAGGTGTAAAGATAAGCTTTTTATCTAGTTTTCTTTGCCACAGCACTATAGTCGGAACTAGTAGCAGATAAAAATAAAACAGAAAATACAAACCACTTATATAGTAAACAAAGATAGGCACGATAAAAAAGTAAAAATGCCAATCATATCTATTAAAATGCAGAACTACTCTCTCTATTTTGTAACTATACCACTGCATTGCACTCATAAAATAGTACCCTAGTGTTAAAACAAACAGAAAATGAGTAAAAAGATAAAAATATTGCAACTATAAATCCTCCCTAAAATCTTGACAAATTTGTTCAGTATTTTTCAAAAAGAAGAAATGATCACCTTCGTAAACTCTAAGCTTACTATTTTTAATAAAAGAGTTTATCTTTAAAGCATTGTTTAGCGGCACTGCCCTATCCTCTTTACCCCAGTATATTAGAGCTCTATTTTTAAAATTTACAAAGATAGGGCTAAAATCTTCATCTACAACTTTTTTAAGAGTCTCGTACATTGTTTGGCTAAGCCCCTCTATATCTTTTGTAGCAAATATTTTGTACAAAGAGTTTCCAACTATAGGCTTTAGAAGTTTAAATAGTTTGATTTTTACTCTTGTTTTTATGCTTTTTGGATTTTTTATTCCAGCACTGCTTAAAAGAACCAAAACTTTCGGATTAAGCAAAGTGGCAACTTTACCGCCAAAAGAGTGACCAAAGATGACATTTTTCTCTACATGTAGAATTTGCAAAAATGTATCTACTATATCCGCATACTCTTTTGTATTTAAAGGATGGATGATACTAGAGTTTCCAAAACCTGGTAAATCTATAAATAGCAGCTTATATTCACTTAAATACTTTAAAAATGAATCTCTCATTATCTCTTTACTGCTTCCCCAGCCATGCAAAAATATCAAAGTATCTTTCTTACTATTGTTATGTATCTCATAACTAATACTATAGTTTATGCTGCTATAAGTAACTTCTTTTAGAGCCATTATCTTTTTGTCTTTTTGTAAATTTTTTCTAAAATCTCCATGGCATCGACTAATTTTTCATACCTATCCACGCTTATCATCACCGCATCGAAGTTGCCATTTTTTACAATCACTACTTTCTCTTTCTCTTTTCTTGATATACTTTTTAAAACTGAACTGAAGTTTCTAACAGCATCAGTAGCTGTCATTATCTCATCTTTTGTGTAGGAAATCATATCAGTAGCTCCATAATACATATAATTTTATGTATTATAAGATTATTTTCCTTTTGCGGAGTTTATTTTGTCTATGTATCTATATAAATGAGGAACAGCTATAGTTAGTGGCAAATGATTTGAGAGGTCTTTTATAGTTTTGTCGAAATCATCAAATAGATAATTTGCCAGACTTCCCGGAACTGGGTTTATCTCGTTTATATATACCTCATCATTTAACACGAAAAAATCACATCTTATGAGAGATCCGGCAAAAAGAGGCTCGTAGAGTTTTTTAAATGAATTTTCTATCTTTTTAACCATATCTTCACTTATTTGAGCTTCGTTTACTCTTTTTGTTCTTGAAAAATCAAGATACTTTTTATCAAAATCCAAAAACTCCTCTTTTTGAGGCTCTTCTATGATAGAAAATATATATTTATCACTCTTGCAACCTGCTAGATTATACTCCTTAATCCCTTCGATAAAAGGCTCAATCAAAACTTGGGAGTCAAATTCAAATGCAACATCTAGTGCATAGTCTAGTTCATATTGTGATTTAACAATACTTATGCCGATAGAGCTTCCAAGTCTTGTAGGTTTGATGATGACAGGGTATTTTAGAGATAAAACTCTCTCTTCGCCCCTTTGTAGAGTTTGGTACTCTAGTGTTTTAACTCCAAACTCTTTAGCATAAAGTTTTGTTAAGAGCTTATTAAAGCTGATGACGCTAGCTTCAACTCTTGGACCAATGTATTTTATGTTGAAAAAATTTAGCAGAGCAGGTATCGTTCCATCTTCTCCATCTTTGCCATGAATTACATTTAAAAGAAAATCAAACTCTATCTTTTTTTCACCCATGAAATTTTTTTGAAAGAAGCCATCTTTTTTCAAATCCAGCTTTTTATCTTTTTTATATTCGCCAGAACTAAATCTTTTGGCTGTGATTTTATCGGTTGGAATCAGATAAAAATCTCTACTATAATCACAAAAAATGTAAATCAACTCACTTTTTAAAACCTTTTTAAGGGCGATAGCGCTGACTACACTTATCTCATGTTCAAAACTGTTTGCTCCAAAAAGAATGGCAATTTTCATTTAATTATCCTAGTTTTTTTAGAGCTTCTTTTATCAACTCTGTTGTATTTGTGCTTTTGCATGTAGCCAAAACTTTTTTAATCCTATCTTTCTTGAAGCCTAAACTCTCTAGTGCTTGTGTGGCTTCATTTTTATAACTGTTTTGAGAGGTTGATTGGAGAGAATTAAGTGAGAAATCACTGAGTTCTACCAATATCCTTTTCGCACTTTTAGGTCCAATTCCCGGCACTAAAGTAAAAGAGTTTATATCCCCATTTGCAAGTGCAGTTGCAAAATCATACGGACTAAGAGTTGAACATATCGCCAAAGCAGTAGATGGACCGATTCCATTGAGTTTTATGACTGTGTCAAATACATTTTTCTCATCACTATCCAAAAAACCAAACAAAGAGTGACGATCTTCGCGAATGATTTGCGTTACATGCAAAGATACATCTACACTATCTATCTTTGAGGATGTAAACAAAGAGACTTTGACTTCGTATGTTAGTCCCGAAAGCAACTCTACATGCAGAAGCGTTGGCTCTTTTTTTACTATTTTGCCCTTGATTCCTACGATCATAAAGCACCTCCAATCACTTTGTGTACTCGCTTGATCTTTTTATTTCAAAATTTTCATCTTCTATTCTGTTTAGAGTGATCTCTCTGATGATTTCATTCTCTTTTGTGTTGTATGTTACTTCTATAGGTGGAGAAATTAGCTTGAATTTTATCTCGTTGTACTCTTTCCAAACACCATGATTTATGATCTTGGCACTAAAAATCTGATTTTGAGCAGATTGAAGTTCTTCATTTAATGAAACCAATTTCTGTTTTTTATTTTTAAAGTCTCTGAGAATAGTGTTGTATTCATTAACCATTTTTTGATACTCTTTTATTTTTGCCAATAAAGAAGTTGGAGGTGTTTTTCCATCATTTTTAAGTTCTAATATCTTATTTTTTATCTCTTCAACAACACTTTTATTGTTGTCTATCAGTCTCTTTTTTGCTTCTAAGATTTTAGGGATTGGTTTGAGTGAAATATTATATTTTTTTATACTCTTCTTAATCTCTTCAACTTTTATATTGTACTGTTTTGTAGCTCTTGGATCTATTGCTATCTTATTATTGTTTCCTTTGACTTTTTGTATATCTACAAGATGGCTGGCTCTTATGAATGCATTTGAAGTAAGATTTTCTATATATATCTCTTTTCCAATAATTTCGCCTCCTATTACATCTTTAATTTTAATTTTTTTTCCATAGACTGTACCACCTTCTAACCTGTTGATTTCTATGGTCTTACCATTCGCACTTCCTCTGTGTACTGAAATTTTTATATCTTGAGCATCTATTGTGGCAGTTTTATGTGTTTGGCCTTTGATTTCAACAATATTTGCTTTTATGGTGGCACCACTAGCCACATTTCCTTCAACATGTAGTTCAGAAGTTTCTACACTCATGCCAGGACCTATCGCATCTTTAAATATGTCGTTCTCCTTGATGCTGATCTTCACATCTGCATCCAAATCCGTTTCTATAGATCCGGTTGATTTAAAATCTACAGATTCTATCTCCATCTTGTCTTGTATATCATATATCCCATTTTCAAAATTTACATAACCATTTTTATTTGCTATGTACAAAATTTTGCTATCATCTTCTTTTTTGATTATATTTTCAGTATGATTTATATCTATACTGTTTTGGGACATCGGTTCTTTGACACTTAAGAATCTACCCTGACAATTTCTTCCAGGTATGCCAGATTGTGGTTTTATATACTCTATAACAACATCTCCCTTGGAAACAGCCAGAATAAAACCTCTACGAGAATAATCAACTCTTCCTTGTTTATCTTTCACTTTAACTCTGTTTTTATAGTGATATATGATTTTGTCATCTATTGCACTTACTTTATCTAAGCCTTGGCAGGCGACAAACATAGAGTCAATTTCCAAAAAGTTTTTTACTCTAATGCTTGCAACAACTTTTTTAACCTCTTTGTGCATGTTTTCATCTCGAAGACCTACAAGTATATTTGAGCGAACTTTTTTTGTATTTATGGTTTCAATAATTCTTTGCTCAAGTTTTGAAAAATATTTTACATCTAGATTTTTTTTAATAGTTGCTACTACTTTTGTTAGAGATTTATTACCACTTAGTATAATACTTGGCACTATTTCATCCTGATTTTCATCACTTTTTTTGTATATTTCTACCTTATAGTGTTGCTTTATCTTTAAATCTGGATTTAGAAGAAAATCATTATCGTTAAAGATATCCTTATTTTTTTCATCTAATTCTTTAAATTCGTCGCCTTTATGATTTTTGTATGCCGTTGTAACTTTTAAAACTCTAAAAGATAGTTCATTTGGATTTAAATTATTCGATGAGGCAACATTTTTTATCTCATCAGTAATATTTTGAGTATCGATAATAACAGATTTAAAATCACTTTTGGATTTTCCATTTTGCTCTATATTTTTATTGTCCGTACTTTTGCTAAATAAACCCAAAATAAAATCCTTTCAAATAGTTGCATAAAAATCTTGTTATTATACAATAATTAAGATAAAAGCTCCATTTAACGCTCATTTTGATAAAATGTAGATATGTTTTTAAGATCATTTTTTACAAATAGTATCGGTATATTGGTTTCAAGGGTATTTGGTTTTATCAGAGATTTGCTAACGGCTTCGATTTTGGGAGCAAATATATATAGCGATATATTTTTTGTAGCCTTTAAATTACCAAATCTTTTTAGAAGAGTCTTTGCTGAGGGGGCATTTACACAAAGCTTTATACCAAACTTTGCAAAAGCTAGAAAAAAGTCTCTTTTTGCTTATAGAATTTTTACAAGATTTATCCTTTTTTTGATTGTTTTTGCTATCATTGTTACTATTTTTAGTGACTTTTTCACAAAGCTCATCGCTATTGGATTTGACCAAAAGAGTGTAAAGTTGGCTTCTTCATTTGTAGCTATCAACTTTTACTACTTGCCCCTTATATTTTGCGTCTCGTTTTTTGCTGCACTTTTGCAATATAAAAATCACTTTGCAACGACAGCTTTTTCAACCACGCTTTTAAACATATCTATAATCACTGCACTTTTACTAAGCAGAGGATTGGATAAGCGAGATATCGTATATGCCATGAGTTATGCAGTTTTGACTGGAGGTGTTTTGCAAGTTGTTGCTCATCTAATCGCTTTACGACAAAAAAGGCTTTTGAGAATTTTTTTAGTTGGTTACAGGCTCTCTAAAAAAATAGAAAAACAGAATCAATCGAAAATATTTTACAAATCTTTTTTTCATGCGATAATAGGAAACTCAACTGCTCAATTTTCTGCTTTCTTAGATACTTGGCTGGCTAGTTTTTTGGCAAGCGGGAGTATCAGTTATCTGTATTATGGTAACAGAGTATTTCAACTTCCGCTAGCTCTTTTTGCTATAGCGTTGAGTGTTGGAATTTTTCCTAAAATCGCAAAAATGCTTAAAATCAAAGATGAAGAGAGTGCCAAAATGCTCTTAAAAAAGGCATTTTGGTTTTTAGCTTTTCTTCTTTCTGTATCTATGGTCGGCGGATTGATTTTGAGCAATGAGATCGTAAAACTTCTTTTTCAAAGAGGCTCATTTACTCATATAAATGCCATACATACTTCAAGAGTTCTAAGCATGTATCTTATCGGTCTTTTGCCATTTGGACTGTCAAAAATCTTCTCACTGTGGCTCTACTCCAAAAATCAACAAAATGTAGCAGCAAAAATTTCACTCTATTCGCTTGGGGCAAATATAACTCTTTCACTCGTACTCATAAAACCTTTTGGCGTGGCAGGATTGGCACTTGCTAGCTCCATTTCAGGATTTGTACTGCTCTTTTTTACCGTCAAAGCATTTGGTGTAAAACAATTTTTAGATATAATCTCTTTTAAAAAAATTATACTGCTTTTTATGGTAATTTCGGTGGAAATTGCTGTTTTGCTCTTATTTAAGGAAATGATAAATGTATATATTTGATTCTGTACTGAAGAAAAAAGTACCGTTTGAGCCGATTGTCAAAAATGAAGCAAAGATCTATGTTTGTGGTCCAACCGTATATGATGATGCACACTTAGGGCATGCTAGAAGCTCTATCGCTTTTGATTTGCTTAGACGAGTTCTTATCGGACTTGGATATAAGGTTACTTTTGTAAAAAATTTTACTGATATTGATGACAAAATCATAAAAAAGATGCAACAAAGTGGTAAAAGTCTAGAAGAGATCACAAACTTTTATATAAAAAGATACAAAGATGAGATGCATCAGCTTGGCATAAAAGATGCTGACATAGAGCCTAAAGCTACCCAAACTATAGAAGAGATTATAAACTTTGTGCAAGATTTGCTAGATAAAAATATTGCCTACAAGCTAGATGATGGTATCTATTTTGATACTTCAAAAGATAAAAAATACTTAGATATTTCTCACATGCGTATAGATACAGATAACTTACAATCAAGAGTTTGCCCCACGAGTAACAAAAGAGATCCAAAAGATTTTGCCCTTTGGAAATACTCAAAAGAGGGTGAACCCACATACAGTGCAAACTTTGGAGATGGTCGTCCGGGATGGCATATAGAGTGCTCTTGTATGATAAAAAAACATATAGCAAATTTTGACACTCCCTATCAGATAGATATACATGGTGGAGGGATGGATTTGCTCTTTCCTCACCATGAAAATGAAGCTTCTCAAAGCAGATGTGAAAGTGGACAAGAGCTTGCAAAATACTGGATGCACAACGGTTTTGTTACTATCAATGGCGAAAAGATGAGCAAATCCCTTGGAAACAGTTTTTTTCTAAAAGATGCTTTAGAAAAGTATGATGGAGAAGTATTGAGATTTTACCTACTATCTACACACTATAGAGCAAATTTTAATTTTTCTGAAGAGGATTTACTTATATCAAAAAAGAGGCTAGATAAGATTTATAGGCTGAAAAAACGAGTTTATGGCTCCAAAATATCCAAAGTAAATGAAAAATTTAAACAAGAGTTGATGGATGCTTTGAGTGATGATCTTAATATCTCAAAGACTCTAAGTGTTATAGATGAGATGAGTTCAAGTTCAAATGAAAAACTAGATTCTGAACCTAAAAACAGGGCTTTAAAATCAGAAATTTCAGCCAATATAGAGTTTTTAGATAAAATTTTAGGCATCGGCTATAAAGATCCATTTGAGTATTTTCAGCTAGGAGTCAGCGATGACGAAAAAACAAAGATAGAAGAGTTGATACAAAAGAGAAATGAAGCTAAAAAGGAGAAAGATTACACTCTAGCAGATAGCATCAGAGATGAATTAATAGCACAAAATATACAACTCATGGATAGAGCAGACGGCACAGTTTGGGAAAAGATAGATGAACAGTAATCTAGGAAAAATCTTAAAAAGATTTACTCCATACTACAAAGATTATATACCCTACTTTGTATTTGCTGTTATCGGTATGATTTTAGCTTCTAGCGGGACTGCGGCATCGGCTTATCTAGTGAAACCACTTTTAGATAAGATTTTCATAGCAAAAGATGAACAGATGCTCTACTTGCTTCCTTATGCTATCATTGCGGTATATGCTGCCAAAGAGTCTGGTCGCTACATGCAGGCATATTTTACCGAATATATTGGGCAAGACATCATAAGAAGATTTAGAGATAACCTTTTGGCAAATATACTCTCTCTTGACATCTCCTTTTTTCACAAATACCGTTCAGGTGAGCTAATAAGTAGAAATACAAATGATGTTGAGCGAATAAGACTTGTGGTTTCAAACATAATACCAGAGTTTTTTAGAGAAATTTTTACGATTATAGGGCTTGTTGCTGTTGTGATTTATCAAAGCAGTGAATTGGCATTTTATTCACTTATAATTATGCCTATGGCTGTTTATCCTTTAAGTCTTTTAGCCAAAAAGATGAAAAAAATCTCAAGAATGTCTCAAGAGAAGATTTCGGATTTGACTGCAAGATTGAGTGAGATATTTAACAACATTGAGATCATAAAAGCAAACAATGCAAGCAAATATGAGCATGAACTTTTTCAGCAAGAAAATCAAAGATATTTTAGACTAAACATGAAAAGTGTAAAGATAAATCAACTTGTTAGCCCACTTATGGAGACTCTAGGCTCTATCGGGGTGGCAGTTGTTATCATAGTTGGAGGAAAAGAGGTTATAGAAGGCAGTATGAGCGTTGGTAGCTTTTTCTCATTTTTAACTGCACTTTTTATGCTTTACACTCCCATAAAAAGGATTTCGGGATTATATAATCGTATGCAAGATGCAGTTGCTGCAAGTGAGAGGATATTTTTCTTGTTAGATTTAAAACCTAAAATCATAGGTGGGGATAAAAAGATACCAAATCAGATAGAAGAGATCGAATTTAAAAATGTAGGTCTCAGATATGATGATAAGATCGCCTTAAAAGATATAACTTTCAAAGCAAAACAGGGAGAGTTTATAGCATTTGTTGGAGATAGCGGTGGCGGAAAAACTTCGCTTGTTAATCTTTTGGTTAGGTTTTTTGACCCCTCCACAGGAAAAATAGTGATAAACAGTATAGATATAAAATCATTTTCACTAAAAGAGTTGCGTGAAAATATAGCGATAGTTACTCAAAGAGTATATGTATTTAATGACACTGTGGCCGCAAATATAGCTTATGGTCAAAAAATCGATGAAAAGAGAGTAATAGAAGCCCTAAAAAAGGCAAATGCTTATGATTTTATAGAAGCTCTACCTGAAGGTATAGAGACAAAACTAGATGAGTTTGGGACAAATCTCTCGGGTGGACAAAGACAGAGAATAGCGATAGCAAGAGCCATATACAAAAATCCAAAAATCCTGATATTTGATGAAGCCACAAGCGCACTAGATAGCAAAAGCGAACAAAAAATAGCGCAAGCCATAGAAAATATATCCAAAGAAAAGATAACATTTGTCATAGCACACAGACTTAGCACCATAGAAAAAGCAGATAAAATCATAGTTCTAAAACATGGCAAAATAGAAGCCATAGGCGACGATAAAATTTTAGGGAAAAGTTCTATTGAGTATCAAAAACTTAAAGGAATAAGTGTAAAATAAACAACTCTTTATCTTTATTTTAGTATAATAAACCTTTTAAAATTAAAGGGTTTATTAATGCCAACATACGAGATGTTTAAAAAGTTACTATTTCTTTTTCAACCTGAAACTGCGCACAATATAGCTGAATTTACATTTAAGTTTTTTTCAAACTGCTGCCAATTTGTTCCATCTTTGCTTGCAAATAGGTATTTTGTTACAGATAAAATGATAGAGCAGGAGCTTTTTGGTGTAACATTTCTTAATCCTGTTGGAATTGCAGCGGGTTTTGATAAAAATGCTACGATGATAAAAATGCTGACTGCACTTGGCTTTGGTTGCATTGAGTATGGAACTATGACTCCTATGCCACAACCTGGCAATCCAAAACCTCGTATGTTTAGATATCCTGAGTTTCAAAGCATACAAAATGCCATGGGGTTCAATAATGATGGCATGGAAAAAATAGAAAAAAGAGTTAAAAAACTATATCCCTACACAACTCCACTTGGCGCAAATATAGGTAAAAACAAAAATACGCCCCAAGAAAATGCTCTGGATGATTATAGAAAATTGATAGATTCATTTAAAGATTTGAGTGACTATATAGTCATAAATATCTCCTCTCCAAATACTCCTGGTCTTAGGGATTTGCAAAATGAAGAGTTTATAAAAGAGTTGTTTGGTATGGCAAAAAAGATGACAAGCAGACCAATTTTGCTAAAAATTGCACCCGACTTAGAAATTAGTGATGCTATAGAGATTTGCAGAGTTGCTATCACAAGTGGAGCGGATGGCATTATCGCTACAAATACAACCATAGACTATACACTTTTACCAAATTCACAAGATTTCGGTGGGATTAGTGGAAAAGTGTTAAAAGAAAAAAGCTATAATCTCTTCAAAACGTTAGCAAAAGAGTTTTTTGGAAAAACTATATTGATCTCCGTAGGTGGGATTGACAGCCCTGAAGAAGCCTATAGAAGAATCAAAGCTGGTGCTAGCTTGGTGCAGATTTATAGTTCATTTATATTTGGCGGACCAAAGTTGGTAAAAGATATAAATGAAGAGATTATTTATCTGCTTAGAAGAGATGGTTTTAACCATATCAGCGAAGCTATAGGAAGCGATTTATGAGACGATTTTTATATACAATATTTATACTAACAGGAGTTTTGATGGCTAATTCACTGCCAAAATATTACACAAAAACACTAGAGAATGGACTGCAAGTTGTTGCAATTCCCATGAAAAATGGGAGTGGGGTTATAACTACAAATATCATCTATAAAGTAGGAAGCAGAAATGAGATAATGGGCAAAAGTGGCATAGCCCACATGCTAGAGCATATGAATTTCAAATCAACCAAAGACCTGAAAGCTGGCGAATTTGATAGGATAGTCAAAGGGTTTGGAGGCGTAAATAATGCTTCGACAGGGTTTGATTTTACACACTATTTCATCAAAAGCTCCACTAAAAACTTAGGAAAATCACTTGGACTATTTGCTGACATCATGGGAAGTTTAAAGCTGACAGACAAAGAGTTTCAGCCAGAGCGAAATGTAGTCATGGAGGAGAGAAGATGGAGAACAGATAATTCACCTACGGGGTATCTCTACTTTAAACTCTTCAACAACGCTTTTACTTACCATCCGTACCACTGGACACCGATAGGTTTTAAAGATGATATAAAAAATTGGGATATCAAAGATATTAGAAATTTTCATAAAATTTTCTATCGACCTAGCAATGCTATCGTTTTAGTTGCCGGCGATGTTGACCCTCAAACAGTTTTTAAAGAGACACAAGAGAAATTTGCTCATATAAAAAATCCAAAAGAGAAGATGAGAGTAAATCACCAGATAGAACCTGCTCAAGATGGTGCAAAAAGGATCGAGATCAAAAAAAGCAGCGAAGTGCAGATGGTGGCTATCGCATATAAAATTCCAGCTTTTAATGACCCTGATCAAGTGGCACTCTCAGCTCTTAGTGAGCTTTTAAGTAGTGGGAAAAGTAGTAAACTGCAAAAGCTTTTAGTAGATGAAAAAAAGATGGTAAATCAAGTATATGCCTATAATATGGAGCTAAAAGATCCTTCAATTTTTCTGTTTCTAGCAGTTTGCAATCCTGGTGTTGAAGCAAAAGATGTGGAAAAAGAGATTTTGGGGTTAATTAAAAAGATAAAAAATGGAGATATAAGTGACGAAGAGGTAGAAAAAGTAAAGGCAAATACAAAGTCTGATTTTATATTTTCTATGGAAAGTTCTTCAAGCGTAGCAAATCTTTTTGGTGGTTATTTTGCAAGAGGAGACATAAAACCTCTTTTAAATTATGAAGATGATATAAATAGACTCACAAAAGAGGATATAATAAACGCTGCAAAAAAATATTTGATATCAGATAAATCAACAACAGTAATACTAAAGGATGACAAATGACAAGAAGTTTAAAAGGAGCGATGACAGCTCTTATAACACCTTTTAAAAAAGGAAAATTAGATGAAGAGCAGTATGCTAAACTCATAAAAAGACAGATAAACAACGGCATAGATGTAGTAGTTCCAGTAGGTACTACAGGAGAGAGTGCAACTCTAAGCCACGAAGAGCATAAAAGATGCATAGAGATAGCAGTCGATACATGTAGAGATACTGCAGTGAAAGTGATCGCAGGGGCAGGAAGCAATGCAACACATGAGGCAGTTGATTTGGCGAAATTTGCACAAAAACATGGAGCCGACGGGATACTCTCAGTCACTCCTTACTACAACAAGCCTATGCAAGAAGGATTGTATCAGCACTACAAAGCTCTAGCAAACAGTATCGAGATACCAGTTTTGCTATATAATGTTCCGGGTCGTACAGCTTGTGATTTGTTGCCAGAGACTATATATCGACTTTTTAACGATTGTGAAAATATATATGGCGTAAAAGAGGCGACAGGATCTATCGAAAGATGCGTAGATCTTCTTGCTCATGAGCCAAATCTTGCTGTCATTAGCGGAGATGATGCCATAAACTACCCTATTCTCTCAAATGGTGGAAGTGGCGTTATATCTGTAACTTCCAATCTACTTCCAGATCAAACTGCAAAATTGACTCATTTGGCGATCGAGGGAGATTTCCATGGTGCAAAAGCTATAAACGATAAACTTTATGAGATAAATAAGGCTCTATTTTGTGAAAGCAATCCAATACCTATAAAGGCTGCTATGTATCTAGCAGGTCTTTTGGATACGCTCGAGTATAGACTTCCGCTGACTGCTCCTAGTAGTGAACATATGAAGAAAATCGAAGAAGTGATAAAAAGATACGAAATAAAGGGTTTATAAATATGAAATTTTCAGACATTGAGGGCAAAACTCTAGTCATAAGTGGTGGCACTCGCGGAATAGGCAAAGCAATCGTCCAAGAATTTGCAAAAAATGGTGCCAATATAGCTTTTACATACAATTCAAATGAAGAGTTAGCAAAAGGGCAAGCCAGTCAGTTAGAAAAAGAGTTTGGTATAAAAGCAAGGGCTTATGCACTAAATATTTTGGAACCTCTTACTTATAAAGAGCTCTTTAAAGAGATAGATAAAGATTTTGACAGAGTCGATTTTTTCATATCAAATGCCATCATATCAGGACGAGCAGTAGTTGGTGGATATACAAAATTTATGAGACTAAAGCCAAAAGGCATCAACAATATCTTTACCGCTACCGTAAACGCATTTGTGGTGGGAGCCCAGGAAGCTGCAAAAAGAATGGAAAAAGTTGGTGGAGGGAGTATCATATCTCTCTCCTCAACAGGAAATAGAGTCTATATAGAAAATTACGCGGGACATGGAACTGCGAAAGCGGCGATTGAAGCCATGGTAAGATACGCAGCAACTGAGCTCGGGGAACTTGGGATTAGAGTTAATGCCATAAGTGGTGGTCCGATAGAGACAGACGCTTTGAGAGCTTTTACAAACTATGAAGAGGTAAAGGCAAAAACAGCAGAATTATCGCCATTGAACCGTATGGGGCAACCAAAAGATATGGCAGGAGCCGCACTCTTTTTATGCTCAAGCAATGCTTCTTGGATAACAGGGCATACACTCTTGATTGATGGTGGTACTACATTTAAATGATACTCAATCTTCCAAATGCTTTAGCACTTCTTAGGGTCGCTATGGCTCCGTTAATGTATCTGTTTCTAGTAGATAGAGATAGTTCTCTTTTTAGCGGTATGCACTCATCTTGGCTTGATTATTTTGCTGCACTTTTGTTTGTATTAGCTAGCACAACTGATTTTTTTGATGGTTTTATCGCAAGAAGTTGGAATCAAAAGACAGAACTAGGTGCTATACTTGATCCATTGGCTGACAAGATGTTGGTTCTTGCCGCATTTTTAGGGCTTATGATGATGGGGCGTGCAAATCCATGGGCTATATACCTGATATTGACAAGAGAATTTTTCATAACAGGCATAAGAGTAGCAAGTGCAAGCAAAGGATACAGCGTCAGCGCCTCTATGGCTGGTAAAGTCAAGACTGTTACACAAATGTTTGCTATAGGATTTTTAATGATGAATTGGCCATTTGCAAATCTTTTGCTATGGATTGCGGTTATTTTGACACTATACTCTGGATTTGAGTATATATCTGCTTATGCAAAAAAGGCTTATAAATAATGGGTACTATAATTTCACTTTTGGTTCTATCCTTTTTGATATTTTTTCATGAACTAGGACACTTTATGGCGGCTAGATTTTTTGGCGTACATGTAGAGGTTTTTAGTATCGGTTTTGGAAAGAAAATCTACACAAAAACTCTAGGTAAAACCCAATATGCTCTTAGCATGATACCTCTTGGCGGGTATGTGCAGATGAAGGGACAAGATGACATGGACCCTACTAAAGTAAGCAATGACCAAGATAGCTACAATACTAAAAAACCATGGCAGAGGATCATAATACTACTTGCCGGTCCATTTGCAAATTTTGTATTAGCCTTTTTTCTATATATCGCTATAGGCAATATAGGAGTAGCTAAATTTGCTCCGATCATCGGTCAAGTATCCAAAGAGTCTCCAGCACTGATGAGTGGAATAGAACCAAAAGATAAAATTTTATCTATAAATAACATAGAGATTAAAAGCTGGGATGACTTAAGTAAAAAGATCAGAAAAAGCAAAGGCAAACTCTTTTTTAAAATCAAAAGGGGTGATAAAATTATAAAAATCATCGTAACCCCAAAAATTCACAAATATAAAAATATGTTTGGAGAAACCAAAGAGAAGAAAATGGTCGGCATATCTCCAAAAGGAGATACGATAATCGTAAAATATGGGCTTATGCAAAGTATCCCCTTTGCGCTAGAAGAGACGAAAAATGCAACCACAATGATAGTCCAAAGCCTTAAAAAACTAGTCGAAGGAGTAGTTCCTGCCAAAGATTTGGGTGGAATTGTATCTATAGTCCAAGTCACAGCAAAAGCAAGTGCTATCGGAATCGTAGCGCTTTTTGGATTGACTGCTCTTATATCAGTTAATTTAGGAGTTTTAAACCTGCTTCCGATACCAGCCCTAGATGGCGGACATATAATGTTCAATTTATATGAAATGATAACCAAAAGAGCGCCAAGCGAGAGAGTTCTATACTATCTAACCCTTGGTGGTTGGGTATTTTTACTCTCACTGATGGCATTTACAATTTTCAATGATATATACAGGATAGCAGGAGGACAGTAGTGAAAAAATATGAAGAAAGATATGATGAAATTCTAACAAATATAGAAAAAGTAAGAGTCAGAGTAAATCAACACCAAATAGTCAAAATCATAGCCGTAAGTAAAAGTGTAGATGCAAAAGAGATCTCACAAATGTACGATATAGGTCAAAGAGCTTTTGGTGAAAACAGAGTACAAGACCTAAAATCAAAAGTAAAAGAGCTAGAAAACTTGCCAATAGAGTGGCACTTCATAGGCAGACTTCAAACAAACAAGATAAATGCTCTTATAGATTTGAATCCAACTCTCATACACTCTTGTAGCTCGCTAGAACTCGCAAAAGAGATAGATAAAAGAGCAAAAGTAAAAAACAGAACTCTAGATATACTTTTACAAATAAACAGTGCAAAAGAGGAGCAAAAAGCAGGTGTAATGCCTGAACTTGCGATAGAAATTTATGATGAAATAGCTTCTACATGTAGTAATCTTAACCTAAAAGGAGTGATGAGCATAGGTGCTCACACAGAAGAAAAAAGAGTCATAAAAGAGAGTTTTAAAACAACTTATGATATTTTTGAAAAGCTAAATAAACAAGGAGCAAAATATTGCTCTATGGGAATGAGCAACGACTACGAACTAGCAGTAGAGTGCGGAGCAAATATGCTCCGAATTGGTAGCGTTCTGTTTCACTAGGAGGCTGTATTTTTTATTTTTTTGCTTCTGTAGTGGCTAATCATAGGCTGAACTAATAAAATTATAATTATCACCCATAATATTTTGGCGGGCACAGAAGCAAAAAATATGCTATATGCTCCCCCCGATATAGTAAGAGCTTGTGCAAAGCCTGACTCGGCTATTGGACCTAGTATCATCCCTAGTATTATAGCACTTAGTGAAAAGCCCATCTTGTCTAAGAAAAAGCCTGTGAAAGCAAAAGTTAGCATTAGCCCTACATCAAACATGCTGTTATTTATCGCATATGAACCGATAACAGCAAATACACTAATGGCGGCTATCAATATACTTGCTGGTATAAGTGCGATTCTGGCAAAATATGGTGCAAAGAATAGACCTACAACTAAAAAGACAATATTTGCGATAAATAGTGATAAAATAAAACCATATGTAATTTGCCCATATTTTGTAAACAATTCTGGTCCTGGTATGAGACCTTGTATCATTAATCCACCCATTAATGCCGCGGATACTGTATTTCCTGGAATTCCTAGTGTTAAAAGTGGTACTAAAGAGCCACCAACACAAGCATTGTTTCCGCTTTCCGCGGCAGCAATTCCCTCTGGATTTCCTTTTCCAAAAAGATTCTTAAATTTTGATTTTTGTTTTGCCATGTTATATGATACAAAAGCAGCTATCGTAGCTCCTTCTCCTGGTATTATGCCAACAAGTGTTCCAACTGCTGTTCCTAGTGCTATAAAAGGAGCCATTCCTTTTGGCATCTTCTCTCTTTTTATACTTGATAAATCAATATCGTCATTTGCGATTCTTTTTTCACTGGTTAAGGCAAGCATTTGGGCAATGGAAAACATACCGATTAGTGCAGGCATGAAAGAGACACCCTCATATAGTTCAACTTGTCCAAATGTATATCTAAGCACCCCACTCATGGCATCTGTTCCGATCAAGGCTATAATAAGACCGATAAGTCCGGATATAATTCCTTTTACTAAGCCTCCTGTTGAGACAGATATAACACCCGTTAAACCCATAAGAGCAAGAAGAAAATACTCCGGCGGACCAAACTTTAATGCAAATTGAGCCAATAGAGGTGATACCAGAAGTAGAACCACAACAGAAAATGTTCCACCTATAAAACTTGCTACTACAGAAACTTTTAGTGCCAATCCACCCTTGCCTTGTTTAGTAAGAGGATATCCCTCTATAGCCGTAGCAGCAGCAGCTGGTGTACCTGGAGTTGAAAGTAAAATAGCAGCAATAGAGCCACCATACATCGCTCCAGCATAGACTCCACCCATCAAAGAGAGTCCAATCAGAGGTGAGAAAGAGAAAGTTATAGGAATCAAAAGAGCAACTGCCATAGTAGCAGTGAGTCCGGGCATCCCTCCTATTATAATCCCTGAAATCGAACCAACAGTAACGGCTGTCAATACGCTTACCGACATAACAGCGTGTAAGGCATCTAATATAATCATAATGAAGCTCCAAATAATATAGTAGCCTCAGGCAATTGAATCTCAAAGATCTTAACAAATAAAACATATACGAATAGTGTAATACCAGCGGAAATAATGATTGACTTTCTGAATTTATGGTAGCCCATATATCTCATAGTTACAGGTAGAAAGATCAAAGTAGAAATTATAAAGCCCAAATATCTAATTATCCATACATATAATATCAAAGATAGTATAAGTATGAAGAATTTTTTTGGATTTTTAGCAAAAATAACTTTCACAGAAGCATCAGACATGAAAGAACTGATAAGTTGTATAACTCCTGCTATTCCCAACATTGATGCTAAAAATTTTATATATACAGCAGTCGTAAAGAGTGCTGATTTTGGAAAACTTGCAGTGCTACGATAAAGTAGCACTGCAAGAATTATAAAAAATATACTTAGCGTTATGTCTATATATTTTTTACTCATTTTAAACTACCAAGGTGAAACATCATATACTTTTTGAGTATCTTTTTGTAGTTGTACAAGATAGTCTCTATATACTTTGCCTTTCATAGGTTTTAGGAATATAAAGGCTTTTTTGCATTTTGCCTGAAACTCTTTGTCATTTACAACCTTTGAGTATAAATCTGATATTTTATCAGCAATGTTTTTCTTAACTTTTGCATTAATCAACATGCCTCTAGTAGCAGTCATGAGCACATTGTATCCCTGCTCAACAGATGTTTTGATATCCATCGCAACATCAGATCTTTTCTTAGACATTATAGCAATAATTCTGGCTTTTCCGGCTTTATGTTGAGCTAACATTTGAGATAGATTCATAAAAGCAACTTCTATATGATTTCCCAATATCGCAGCTTTTTCTTCAGTCGAGCCTTTGGTTGGCATAAGATTAAACTTAACACCAGTTGCGCTTTCAAAGTTTTTAGCAGCCAAAAAATCATCGCTTCCTATTCCATTAACTGCAGCTGTTATTTTTTTAGATTTTGCTAATTTAACTAAATCATCCAAGTTTTTAACACTGCTTTGTGCAGGAACGACAACAATTTCAGGATCTTCTGCAACATTACCGATAATTTTAAAACTATCAAGTGTATATGTTGCTCTTTTGGCAACGATATGTGCAACAATCTGAGGTGTAAACATTAAGCCTAGAGTATAGCCATCAGCTCTACTTCTAGCTTCAGCTTCGAAGCCCATCAAGCCACCAGATCCAGGTTTATCGACTATGATGAATTTCGCCCCTTTCCAGTACTTCTTGGCTGTCTGAGCAAACAATCTAGCTGTAGTATCAGTTGATCCACCGGCTTTTGAAGGAACGATTAACTTAATAGCTTTTGAGGGATAGGCCCCAAAACTATTGCTAACAACAACTGTTGCAAAAAACAGTACCAATGAGATAATTTTTCTCATATTTTCTCCTTTGTAAAGATTAAATCTAGAGAGATGTTATCATAAAGTTATGTAAAAAAAATAAAATTTTGTAAAAGTGGCTTAAAAATATTTAAAAAAAATTAGAGTTGTGTGGCAAGGTAACAAACGAACCAATAGAATGGTTCGTTTGTTTATATATTTATTCTGATAAAGCCTCTTTGGCATATTTTATGCCTAATTCATAAGCTTTTTTATTTACTTCATGAACTTTTTTAGGAACTTTTTCAAGTGTGACTTCCATGACTAAATCAAAATCCAAAACTTTTGTCATCTCCATTGTGATACCAAGCGCTACGACTGATTGGGTGATAACATTTCCAACCTCTTCTTTTGCGATAGTGATAAGTGGTATCTCATAGATATTCCATTTTTTTCTATCTTCATCCGTTGGAGTTACAAGATTTGGCTCAACTACAATGTTGCCGCCCTCTTTTACGCCGTTTTTAAACTGATCATAACTAACCTGAGCAGTAGCTATCATAAACTCAATTTCGCCCTCATTTGCATATGGGTACATTATCTCATTATCATCTAGCAAGATGTCCACTTTTGTGGGACCGCCTCTTACTTGTGAAGTATATGTTGCAGATTTTACACCATAACCACCACTTTTTATCTTTGCTTCAGCCAAAATCTCACCTGCTAGGATAACACCTTGACCACCAACACCAACAAATCTTAATTGTCTTCTCATTTCGTGTTTCTCCTTACAGTTGAACTTTTGTTTTATTTTGTGCAGCTTCTATCACTTTGCTATATGCTTCACAATACTCTAGTGCCTCTTCATCTTTTTTTAGTACACCAGTTGGAAATTTTACTGCTTTTTCTTCATCGCTTAAAGCCTCAAATTTTTTCTTAGGTGCAATTCTTCCCTCTATCCAGTTAAGTGTTTGGATTGCCTCGCCCATCTTGTTTTTTCTACCAAGATTTATATGACAGTTTGAGAAGATATCAAAGAAAGAGTAGCCTTTATGTTTAAAGCCTTCTACTAGAACTTTTTCCATCTTTTTTGGATCCAAAACAGATTCTCTAGCCACAAAAGATGCTCCAGCTGCATCAGCTAATTTGCAAGCATCAAAAGTTGGATCTACATTTCCATACTGAGCAGTTACTGTCCACATTCCTTTTGGTGTAGTTGGGCTTGTTTGTGAATTTGTTAAACCGTATATAAAGTTGTTTATAACTATATGATTTAGATCAATATTTCTTCTGCAACCGTGGATTGTATGATTTCCGCCGATTGCTAGTCCGTCACCATCTCCTGTTACTACGATAACATGCTTATCAGGATTTGCTAGTTTTATACCAGTGGCATATGCAATGGCTCGACCATGAGTTGTATGAACTGTATTGCAGTCTATGTATGAGCTAAATCTTCCGCTACAGCCGATTCCCGCAACTACACAAACATCTTCCATACTCCATCCCATTTTATCGATGGCACGAATAACTGATTTTAAGATAACTCCATCTCCACAACCCCAACACCAAAGCGTTGGAAGTTTGTCTGTTCTTAGGTATTTTTCATAATTAAAAGCCATATTACATCATCTCCTTAACTTTTGCTACCATCTCAATAGGCGCAATAGGACGACCGTTTGCTTTGTGAAGTGTTGCAAAGTCATCTCTTCTCATCACTCTCTCAATCTCTTCGAGATATTGACCCATGTTTAACTCTGTAACCATAATTTTGTCAAATTTCTCACCAATCTCTTTTAGTTTTTCAGATGGACTTGGCCAAATTGTTGTTGGTCTAAAAAGCCCTGCTTTTATACCATCTTTTCTTAGTTTTAAAACAGCCTCTTTTGCACCACGACTGATACTTCCATAAGCTATGATACAAACCTCAGCATCATCAAGCATAAACTCTTCATACTCAAGTAGATCTGGGGCATTGTTTATTTTACCCATTAGTCTCTCTATATTGTACTCACAAATCTTCGCATCTTCAGTTGGAAAACCTGTTGGTCCATGATGAAGACCGGTTATGTGATAGTGATATCCTTTAAAAAAAGGATTTAAAACTGCCGGAGTATTTGGAGCTGCATCATAAGGTTTATAATCTTTTGGATCACCTGTGAACTCTTTTCTGTTTATGATTGATTTTTCTACCTCTTCTAAATCAGGAAGAATTGCTTTTCCAACCATATGCCCAAGTGTTTCATCAAGCAAAACAAAGACGGGCGTCATATACTCTTCAGCCAAATTAAAAGCTCTAACTGTTTCAGTATAACACTCTTCCAAGCTACCAGGGCAAAGTGTAATTGATGCAAAATCACCATGACTTGGATGCTTAGCTTGACCGATATCAGCCTGAGAAACCCTGGTTGGAAGACCAGTACTCGGACCACCTCTCATAACATTTATGATTACAAGTGGAACTTCGGTTATAAATGAGAAACCTATCTGTTCTGATTTTAAAGAGATTCCCGGACCGCTAGTTGCAGTCATCGCTTTGACACCACTCATGGATGCTCCTAAAGCTACGCTAATACCACCTATCTCATCTTCCATCTGTATAAAATGTCCGCCTACTCTTGGTAGCAATACACTTGTTTCATGTGCAATTTCACTAGAAGGTGTCAGTGGATAACCTCCAAAAAATCTACAACCACACTCTACAGCTGCTTTTGCTACAAGTCCGTTACCATTTGAGATTACTTCTCTTGCCATCTATTCTCCCTATGCACTTAATTTTCTATAATGATTATTTTTAACTGCCTCAGCTCTTTGTTTAGCTTCGTCAGTTATCCTTGCAAACTTAAATTCACCACGATCTGCAACATAAATTGCAAAGTCAGGACAGTGCAATTCACAATCCCTGCATCCTATGCAAGCATCTGGCACTTCAACTTCTATCATTGATCCCAAAACAGAATTTGGTGCTTGAACCATAGCTAAAACACCTGCTGGACACATACTAACACAAACATCACATGCTTTGCATCTTGATGTATCTACCCAAACAGGGGTATTTTGTGGAGCTGTCATACTACTCATATCATATTCTCCTTTTTTTACATTTATTAACATAACTTTCATTTAACTTAATAAAAAATATTACATACTTTACAAAAGTATTGCTTAAAAGTTTATTTACTTAGTACTTCTTTTACTTTTTCACCGATTTCTGCTGGTGATTTTACTACAGCAACTCCAGCTTTTTCCAAAGCTTCCATCTTTTCGGCTGCTGTTCCTGCACTTCCACTGATGATAGCGCCTGCATGACCCATTCTTTTACCTTTTGGTGCAGTTTGTCCCGCAATAAAAGCAACTACCGGTTTTGTTACATTTTCTTTTATGTATGTGGCTGCTTGTATCTCAAGGTCTCCACCAATTTCACCAATCATAACGATAGCTTCAGTTTGAGGGTCCTCTTCAAACATTTTCAAGAGTTGGATGTAACTAAGTCCGATGATTGGGTCTCCACCAATTCCAACGGCAGTTGTGATACCATAGCCTACATTGCATACTTGGTTTGCACCCTCATATGTTAAAGTTCCTGATTTTGAGATAAGACCGACATTTCCTTTTTTGAAAACCATGCCCGGCATAATTCCTATCTTACACTCTTCAGCCGTGATGATACCAGGACAGTTTGGTCCTATAGTTTTCATGCCATTTTTAACAGCATATGCTTTTGCCATCATCATGTCTCTTACAGGAGCACCTTCAGTTATGATTACGGCTAGCTCTATACCTGCATCAGCTGCTTCCATAACGGCGTCACCTACAAAAGCAGGCGGAACAAAAATCATACTGACAGTTGCATCTGTTGCATCAATAGCCTCTTGTACTGTATTAAATACCGGCTTACCTAAGTGAGTTTGCCCACCTTTGTTTGGTGTAACACCACCAACAATTTGTGTACCATATGCTAGACACTGTTCTGCGTGGAAAGTACCCTCTTTACCAGTAAAACCTTGAACGATAACTTTTGTATCTTTATTTACTAATATACTCATTTTACTCTCCCTTTGCTGCAGCAACTGCTTTTTTTGCGCCATCGCCCAAATCACTAGCGGTGATAACATTGCTTATATTTGCATTTTTTAATATTTCTGCAGCTTCGGCTGCATTTGTACCATCTAATCTAACTATGACAGGAACATGAACATCTACAAGTTTAGTAGCTTCTAAGATTCCATTTGCAATTCGATCACATCTTACGATTCCGCCAAAAATATTGACAAAAATTGACTTGACATTTGGATCTCTTAAAATGATTTCAAATCCTTTAGCCACAGTCTCGGCACTTGCAGTACCACCCACATCAAGGAAGTTTGCAGGCTCTCCACCAACATAATTTATAGTGTCCATTGTACCCATAGCGAGTCCAGCTCCATTTACCATGCAACCTACATTGCCATCAAGCTTAACATAACTTAGACCATACTTGCCAGCTTCCATCTCTGCTGGATCCTCTTCGCTGATATCTCTCATCGCTTCTATATCTGGATGACGACCAAGAGCACTATCATCAAAACCCATCTTTCCATCAAGTGCGATAAAATCTCCAGCACCTGTTTTTACAAGAGGATTTATCTCTATAAGACTTGCATCATTTTCCATATAAACTCTATAAAGAGCGGCTGCAAACTTTATGAATTTACCAACTTGTTCTTTTGGAAGACCTAAGCCAAAAGCTAGTTTTCTACCGTGAAATCCTTGAAATCCTATAGTAGGATCAACTGCAACCTTGATGATTTTTTCTGGAGTCTCAGCCGCAACCTTTTCTATCTCCATTCCACCTTCAGTTGAAGCCATGATAACTGGCATCTCTTTTGCTCTATCTAAAACAACACCCAAGTATAGCTCATCTGCTATATCAGCACCCTCTTCTATATATATCTTTTGGACAAGTTTACCTTGTGGTCCTGTTTGGTGTGTAACTAAAGTCATGCCTAGTATCTCAGAAGCTAATTCTCTAACCTCGTCTATACTCTTAGCAAGCTTAACACCACCTCCAAGTCCTCGACCACCAGCGTGTATTTGAGCTTTAACTACCCATATCTTACCGCCTAGCTCTTTAGCATTTTGGACAGCTTCTTCAACACTAAATGCAACCTTTCCTTTTGGAGTGGGAACTCCATATTTAGCAAAAATCTCTTTTGCTTGATATTCATGAATATTCATATAATCTCCTAATTGTTTGGATACAAAATTGATGTGTAAAATGCAAAATCAATTTGGTATCCAAAATATTTGTGTCAGTTTATAACCAATACTCTATATTCTATCGTAAATTTTATTTATAAAAATTTTATTTATAAAAATTTAATGTTACATGTAGGCAAAATACCCACATGTAACACTATCCAACCGCTTACAATATCAATCTTTTACTTCAAATTTTGCACGGCCTATTTTGTATAGATCATCTCCATTCGTATCATTAACTACCGTCAATGGAAAATCAACTACTTCAAGTTTTCTTATCGCTTCTGGTCCTAGTTCTGGATAAGCTATGACTTCTGCACTTTTTATTTGGCGTGCCAAAAGTGCTCCAGCTCCTCCAGTTGCACCAAAATATATAGCTTTTGATTTGACACAGGCATCTATAACTTCTTGGTTTCTCTTTCCTTTTCCAATCATCCCTTTTTGACCCATCTCGTTAATGAGTCTAGGAGAGTAAGAATCCATTCTGTAGCTTGTGGTTGGTCCCGCACTTCCTATAGGGTCGCCTGGTTTTGGCGGAGTTGGTCCAACAAAATATATAACTGAGCCTTTAACATCAAAAGGCAACTCTTTTCCTTCATCCATAAGATCAATAAGTTTTTTATGTGCGGCATCTCTTGCTGTATATATAACCCCGCTAAGATATACTATATCCCCTACTCTTAATTGCTCTACATCCTCATCGCTTAGAGGTGCTGTTAAATGATATGTTTTACTCATCTTATTCTCCTTAAAGCTTGAAAGATGTGTGTCTGCTACTGTGACATTGTACATTTACACTAACAGGCAAGCTTGCGATATGGCAAGGAAGTTTTTCTATATGAACACCTAAAACTGTCTCTCGACCTCCCATTCCCATGGCACCAATTCCTAAATTATTCAACTTAGTCATAAGTTCCTCTTCCATACTCTTTAGGGTTTCGTCATCATTTACGGTTCCAAGCTCTCTGAAAAGTGCATGTTTGCTTGATATGGCAGCTTTTTCAAATGTTCCACCGATTCCAACACCCACTATAATAGGAGGGCAAGGATTTGGACCAGCATCAGAAACTACTTTTGTAACAAAATCAACGATACCTGCTCTTCCCATAGCTGGAGCTAGAACAGTTGCTCGACTGACATTTTCACTTCCGCCACCTTTTGCTGCATATTCGATCTCTAACTCATCGCCTGCGACTAAGTCAAAGTGAATCATAGCAGGAAGATTGTATCCGAGTTTATCTTTTAGATTTGCTCTAGTATCCCACTCACATGTAGAGGCTCTAAAGTAACCCTCTTCATATCCTTTTCTTGTTCCTTCATTGATGGCATCTTTCAATGTTCCCCCAACTACTTTTACATCTTCACCAACTTTAACAAAAAATACTGCCAAACCTGTATCTTGACACAAAGGTCTATCTTCGCTTGCAGCTATATCAGCATTTTCCAAAAGTTGCCTTAGAACCTCTTTACAAACAGGGCTCTCCTCCTCTTCATAAGCTCTGTTTAGAGATGCGAGTGCATCTTTGGATAAGTTTGTGCCAGAGTAAACAATGTGATCTCTAACAGCTTTTACTATATCCTCATATTTAACTTCTCTCATATTTTTCCTCCCCGAAAAATTTTTTTTCATACAATACCTCAATAGTCTCAGCGACTGATGATACACTGTAAGCAAATTGTTTTTTCTCACAGGCATCTAATGAAACGGTTATTATCTTCTCTGCACCATTTGCGCCAAGCATAACGGGTACACCACTTACTACATTTTTATATCCATATTCATCTTCAAGTAGAGTTGCACAAGAGTATATCTTTTTTGAATCCATCAAAATAGACTCTATCATAATAGCTGTTGCTTTACCAGGAGCTAGATAAGCTGAAGTCCCAAGATAACCAACTATCTCTGCGCCACCATGTCTTGTTTTCTCTACAATCTCATCTATCTCTTCTTCACTAAGGAGATCATGCAATGGAACTCCTGCTACTGTTGAAAATCTTGGTAGTGCTACCATAGTGTCTCCATGACCACCGATGACGGTTGATCTTATCTGACCCGAACCAAAACCTAACTTCTCTTGTATAAAGTGTGTCATTCGGGCACTATCTAGTATGCCAGCCATTCCTATTACTCTGTTTTTTGGAAAACCTGACTCTTTAAGCGCGACATAGGTCATGGTGTCAAGTGGATTTGAAACGATTATCAATATAGATTCCGGCGCAACTTTCTTAACCTCGCCAACAACTTCTCGCATAATTTCAGCATTTTTGATGAGTAAATCATCACGGCTCATACCCTCTTTTCTAGGAAAACCAGCTGTTATGACCACAATCTTGCTATCTCTCACATCTTCATAACTATCTGCAACACTCACGCATGTATGACTTCTCATAGCTGCGGCTGCTTGATTCATATCTAGCGCTTTTCCTCTAGCTCTATCTATATCTCTATCAACTAACACAACTGAGTGAGCCATACCATGCATGGCAACAGAGTATGCTACTATGCTACCTACATTTCCACCTGCTCCAACAACTGATACTTTACTTTTAGCACTCATATAAACACTCCATTAATATAATTTACCCCTCAGCCTATACTATATAGAATCTATGATTTTATTTAGAGTTTGACTAGGTCTCATCGCCTTAGCTGCCAACTCATCATTTGGCTGATAGTATCCGCCTACATCTTGCTCTTTACCCTCTACACTTAAGAGTTCTTTCATTATCTCATCTTCACTCTCTTGAAGCTGTTTAGCAACTGATGAAAACTTCTCTTTTAACTCTTTCAGATCGCAATTTGCCAAAGCTTCAGCCCAATATTTGGCTAGATAAAAGTGACTTGCTTTATTGTCTGGTTCCCCAGCTTTTCTTCCTGGAGATTTATCATTATCTAAGTAGGCTGCATTTGCTTCATCAAGAGCTTTTGTAAGTGCCTCTAGCTCAGGAGTTGGATGTTTTTGATTTATATATCTTAGTGATTCGGCAAGAGCTAAAAATTCACCTAGACTATCCCATCTTAGGTGACCCTCTTTTAAAAATTGATCTACATGTTTTGGTGCACTTCCACCAGCTCCTGTTTCAAACAATCCCCCACCAGCAAGTAAAGGCACAATAGAGAGCATTTTTGCACTAGTTCCAAGTTCAAGTATAGGGAACAGATCAGTAAGATAATCTCTTATGATATTTCCTGTAGCACTGATTGTATTTAACCCTTTTCTCACTCTTTTTAGTGAAAATCTCATAGCAAGTGCGGGTGCCATTATATGGTACTCTATCGGATCTTTTTCTAGATATTGTGGTAGGTATTCAAATACCTTTGCGATTATGTTTGAATCATGTGCACGATTTGAATCTAGCCAAAAAACAACTGGTTCTCCTGTAAGTTTACCTCTTTCGTGAGCTAATCTAACCCAATCTTTTATAGGTATGTCTTTTGCTCTACTCATTCTCCATATGTCACCTTTTTGAACATCAAAACTCATAAGAACCGTTCCATCACTATCTTTAACTTCAAGAACGCCATCTTCTTCCATTATAAAAGTTGTTGGATGAGAACCATACTCTTCAGCTTTTTGTGCCATAAGACCAACATTTGAGACGCTTCCCATAGTAGTCACATCAAATTGTCCATTTTTCTTACAATCCTCTATAGTCTCTTTATATAGAGTTGCGTAACATCGATCAGGGATGACGGCTACAACTTCTTGAAGATTTCCATCTTTGTTCCACATTTGACCACCATCTCTAACAACTACAGGCATAGAAGCATCTATGATGATATCATTTGATGCATGTAGATTTGTGATGCCATTATCACTGTCAACCATGGCTATATTTGGTCTTGAGTCATACTGTTTTGTTATAGCATACTCTATCTCGGCTCTTTTATCATCTGGGAGTGAATTTAGTTTTTTATATAAATCTCCAAGTCCCAAGTTTGGATTAACTCCAATTTCGGCAAATTCTGGAGCATACTTTTTAAATACATCATTGAAAAATACTTCAACTGCGTGTCCGAACATAACTGGGTCACTGACTTTCATCATGGTGGCTTTTAGGTGTAGCGACCATAATAAACCAGCCTCTTTTGCATCACTTATGGTTTGGGCCAAAAACTCTCTCAAAGCGGAAACTGACATAAAAGCACCATCTAGCACCTCTTTATCTAAGGCATCAATCTCTTTTAGTAATTTTCCATTTAACTCGATAGTTACCTTTCCATCAGCTTTTTTTACGATAGATTGCTCATTTCCATAAAAATCTCCCTTCTCCATGTGGGCTACGAAAGTTTTTACTTCTGGCGATATTTCTCTTAATCTATGAGGATGTTTTTTTGCATAGTTTTTAACTGCAAGTGCCGCTCTTCTATCTGAGTTACCTTCACGAAGAACTGGATTTACAGCACTTCCTAAACAGTGTGAATATCTATCGTGCAGAGCTTTTTCTTCATCATTGCTAGGATTTTCAGGATAATCCGGAAGGTTATAGCCTTTGCTTTGCAGTTCAGCTATGCAAGCTTTCAGTTGAGGTATAGAGGCTGAAATATTTGGTAGTTTTATTATGTTGCCTTCTGGTTCATGCACCACACTACCCAAATATGCCAAATCATCACTGATTTTTTGATCATCATTTAAAACATCATTGAACGCAGCAATTACTCTAGAAGATAGTGAAATATCACTATTTTTAACATCTACGCTAGCGTACTTTGTAAATGCCTGTACTATAGGAAGAAGTGAATATGTAGCTAATGCTGGTGCCTCATCTACTTTAGTATATATTATCGTTGGATTAACCTGACTCATTTTTGTCTCCTTATTTGGTTTAGTATCTGACCTTACACACTATAAGCACACCTAGGTGATAAAAGTTGCACTCTAATGCAAGGAAGTATAGCAAAATTGTAGTTATACTACTATGAAGCTATGCTGACGCAGCAGTAGGGTGCAAATTTTATCATCCTACGGACAGAATGAGAAAGCACCATCTGCTTCGTTAGTTCACTTTCACCGTAGCTTTGGCTACGCTAAAAGTAAACTGCCTCGCATATGATGCTTTCTCATTCTGCCTAGGTGTGCTTATAGTGCGTAAGGTCAGATCAAGATAACCAAAGCCTAAAAAAATAAACTTTAGTTATCTTATCACTTACTTTATAAAAAATATTATAAAATCTTAATTAATTAGTTAAAATAAACTGATAATTATTATAATATGTCATTTTTGTAACAATTTTACATATCTTTTATGCCTTTTGTATGTTTTTGAAAAAGAGTGTACTCCTTTACTGTTTTTTACAAAATATAAAAAATCTGTTTTCTTGGGGAAAATTGCTGCGATAATCGCATCTTTTCCAACATTGCAAACCGGATACTTCGGCAAACCTTTAAATTTATATGTATTGTATGTCGTTATATCCTTTTTTATTCTTTCCCGTGTGACCTTTACATGTGAATACAAACCATAATTTAGAGCGCCATCCATCTGCAGCTTCATACCTTTTTTTAGTCTATTATAGATAACAGATGAAACTACTGGCATCTCAGCTTTGTTTGCAGCCTCTTTTTGAATAATAGAAGCAACTATTAGGTATTTGTACCATTTATCTTGTTGATATTCGCCAAAGATTTTAAAAGAGCGCTCTTTATGAATCTTTTTAGACAGACCTATCAAATAATAAATCAAATGTTTTTCACTGATTCCCAATGGTAGGTTGTAACTTTCAGGAACTAAAAAACCCTCTTTAAATGGTGAACTTTGCGTAAAAAATTCATATAATTTACCAAAAGATAGATTAAATTCTTTTGAAGTCTCTTTTAGAAAAACTTTTGTTGTCTCCCCTGGAATCAAAGTTAAGGTTTTCATAGCCGCTTTCGAGTGGGATAATTTATAAAAAAAATCACCCCTACTAAGCTTAGTTTTTCCTATATCAACCCAACCAAACTGTGGTTTTCCTATGAAATAAAGAAGGTATTTATCGACATTTTTGATAATTTGAAAGTTGTTGTTATCAAGATATGATATAATTTGCGAAACAGAACCTCGTGGTATATAGACAACTCTGCTTGTCTGCATCGGTTTTGCCAAATGAAAAAGAAGTGATAAAATGATAATCAATGCAACATCACATATGATAAGAAAAATTTGGATAGTTTTTTTACTCATTGTTATCTCTTTCATAGCTTTAATTGGTGCATTAATGCATGGTATAAGTATACAACATATAACCTTGCCAAACTTAAAAATAGAAAATTTATATCTAAAATTAGATAAAAAAATTACACTTAGTGCAGATAAGATTATCTACACAAGAGCTTCACGCGCCAAAGCTTCGATATACGAGATAGATAAAATAATCAGTTATTTTATCTATTTAGATCCCGTTTTTACTTCTATATCTCTAAAACAGGTCATTTACAATAATGAAAAAGTGCATCTTCTGTACAGAGATGATATTTTTTATATAAATAGTAAATTTTTAACTCTTGATGCTAAGATTTCACAAAAAAGAGATAAAACCATAGATATGAGTGTCAAGCAAATGATTTTGAAAGATTATCAGCTTGAGTTAAAAGGCTCATTGGTATTGAATTTGAAAAAAAAAGCATATGACTTTAGAGGAAAATTTAGCATACTAAACATAGATGGGGATATAAAGTTAAAGATAGATGAAGATATGCTCTACTATAGCCTAAAAACAGATAAATTTAAAACTTTGGCACCTATCATGAAGTATATAAAATCAAAAGTTTTCATTGAGCCGATTGCCAGAGATTGGATATATAAAAAAATTGTAGCAAATGAGTATAAACTTACATCACTGTCTGGCAAATATGACTTAAAACGAGGTGATTTCTTTCCAAACTCTATAAAAGCTACCGCGATAACTAAAGGCGTTACTATCAAATTTCACCCTAAGATCACGGCAGCCCATACTAGTAAAATCAACCTAAAATTAGAAAACAATAACTTGTATTTTTATCTTACAAAGCCAACATATGAGAAAAAAAATCTTAAAATAAAAGATATACATATATATAATATTTTGACAACAAAAAATGGAATAATTGTAAGTATAGATTCCGATACACTACTAGATAGATATGTTCATAATATTTTAAAAACTTTTGGTATAAATATTCCCATCACTCAACAAGATGGCAAAAATAACTCAAACATCACTTTAGATATAAGGTTTAAGCCATATAGTGTCAAAGCAAAAGGAGTTTTTAAAATCAAAAATTCCCATTTTAAACTTTTGGGAATTCCTTTTTATACAAAACATACAGAGATAAAACTTAATAACTACAAAGTTTATCTAAAAGATGCTAATTTGGTATATAAAAAGATATTTGATATAGACACCACTGGTCTATTTAGAACCAAACAAGGCAAATATAGCGGAAGAGCAGATATAAATTCGCTTACTATTAAACTCAAAAAATATCCGCTTTTAAATATCTCAAATTTAAAAAATCAACCTGTGATACTTAAGATTTCTAGGGATAAAAATAGTATCTTTTTTAGTAAGTTAAAAACAAAACTACTATTTGAAAAAAATAAAAATCAATTTTTTATAGATGATATTTCGATCTATAAAAACTACTCTGACTTCATAAAAGAGAGTAAAATCAAAAAAGGCTCTATAATCGTAAGAACAAAAAGATTTAGAAACTATAGCGCAAATTTGAAACTTTTTGATTTAAAAACCCCTTTTACTCATAATAAAAAAAGAGTTAAAGATTTTGACATAAACATAACAACAGACGGAAGAGTCGTAAAAGCAAATGCAAATCACGGCAAATTTTCTATATCTTACGATAAGCATTTGATACTAGACATAAAAGATATAGATATTTTAGTCGAAAATAACAGCTCCAAAAAAGATACAAAAATAGACATGTCATTAAATGGTAAAAATGTGAATTTTATACTCAAAGATATGAATTCCACGCTTCTTAGTGACTCTTTTACGATGAATAGGTTCAAGAATGAAACTAGATTTATCAGTCTGTATAAAAATTCAAAACTTGGATTTGAACAAAACAGAAGTAGATTTTCTCTTTTTGCAACAAATTTAAGCAGTGATTTTATAGACACTGTGTTAAACACCAAAATGCTTAAAGGTGGAAGTTTTGATCTGAAAGGAGATGGGATAAGCTCTAAAATGTTCAGTGGAGTCTTTCATATAAAAAATAGTACTTTTAGAGATTTTTCACTTTTTAACAACATAATGGCAACGATAAATACTATACCATCCTTGGTTTTATTAAAAGATCCAAATTTTAATGATAAAGGCTATGTAGTAAAAAACGGGACTATCAAATTTAGAGTAAATGGGGGAATTATATCTTTCAGTAAAATCACCCTGCATGGAGTAAGTGCCGATATAAGCGGATATGGGTATATAAATATGGATGATAAAAGCATAAATCTTGAACTGCAAATCAAAACGCTCAAAGATGTAAGCAAAGTGATAAAAAACATTCCTTTGATAGGATATATAATCTTAGGAGACGACAAGAGTATATCGACCAATATAGTTGTAAACGGCTCAATTAAAAACCCAAAAGTAAAGACTCAGATACTTCGTGATACAATAATGAGTCCCTTAAATATAATCAAAAGAACTTTGGAAGCCCCGATTAAAATTTTTCAGTAGGAGGAAAAGCATGAAAAATATTTTAAGATTTATGTTTTGGTTGGCGATTATATCGCTTTTTTTTAGTGGCTGTGGGAAGTTAAATACTATCCAAAGCTTAGATGATACTCACTATTTTGAGAAAAGCGTACCTCAAAGCAGAGTAGCAAAAGCTATCAGAATGGGTGCTAGTCGAAAGGGTTGGCGTACTAGAAAAGTGAAAAATGGTCTTATCATTGCTAGTATAACTGTTCGTGGTAAGTATTTTGTATCTGTTTATATAAGCTATAACTCAAAAGGCTACAAAATAAGCTATAAAGATAGTAGAAACTTAAAATACAACCCGACAAATAACTCCATACATCCGAGTTATAACAAATGGACAAGGATATTGGAGAAAAATATCAATTATGAACTATCCAATGTTTATGCAACGGATGAACCTCAAAAATTCACTTCAACAGAACATAAAAAAAAGATTTATAAGAAGAGATCTAAGATAAATTTAAATGGAAAAACTATCTATATAAAACCTTTTGTTCCTTTTGCGCGACACTCACGAGTCAAGCATAACATCAAAACAGAGTGTACTCTACCAAAAGCTTTGGCAGACTCTATAGCGAAGTATGCAGCAGCAGATGGAATTGATGTGGTCATGAAAAACAGAATCAAACCAAACTAGATAGAGTTAAAAGTTCAAATAGACGAAGCGGTTAGCTCAGGAAATGCCTTTGTCGGACACAATAAATTTGTAGTTATTTCAGGTGGTTTGGTAAAAGGTCATGCAAAATACTACACTTTTGATGCTGGAAGATTATCTGGTGGAGGATATTTTGGAGCATACAGAAGTTCTTGTTCTGTGCTTGGCAGGATCGCAAGAGCACTAGGAAAAGATGTGGCAAATTGGCTAATACACCCATACGATGAGGCGATGCTAGGAGATACAGAGTTGATCAGAAAATAACTCTACATGTAGGCATAAATTTTTATGCCTACTCTGTCATACAAATAGTTTCTCAAACTCTTGTGCTTTTACTGGTTTTGAGCAAAAATAACCCTGATAAACATCACAATTAATTTTACGCAGATACTCTAACTGATCTTTTGTTTCAACGCCTTCAGCCACTACTTCTAAATTTAAATCTTTTACTATGCTTACTATCATCGCTATAAACCTTTTACTTTTTTTACTCTCTAAGTCATCCATAAAACTTTTATCTATTTTAATGGTATCAAAAGGGATATTTTTTAGATATGACAAAGATGAATAACCTGTTCCAAAGTCATCAAGAGACAGAGATAGACCTAGCTTTTTTATCTTCTTTATGGTTTCAAGTTTTTCATCATATTTTGACATCAAAACAGACTCTGTAAGTTCTATATCGAGCTTAGAAGGATCAACACCTAATAATTCACTTTCCAAATCTTTGATAAAACTTGGATCTAAAAATTGAATTCCTGAAACATTTATTGAAATTTTTAAATCTTTTAATTTAGTGTTGCTCCATATTTTTATCTGAGAGATTGCCTCTTTTATCACCCATTTTCCAATAGGGATGATAAAATTATTTGCTTCAGCTATGTGTATAAATTTATCAGGTGGAATCAAACCCTCTTTTGGGTCAATCAGCCTTATGAGAGCTTCACAACCTGTTATTTTACCCGTTTTGATATCAACTTTTGGCTGATAGAAGAGTTTGAAGTGATGTTTTTCTAGCCCATCTTCCATCATTTTTTGAATATGCATCTTTTCTTGTAAAATTCTATTTAACTCTTCAGTGAAAAAATGATAGTTATTTTTACCCAACTCTTTTGCTCTATACATCGCCATATCTGCATTTTTCAAAAGTGTAGTGGCATCTTTACCATCCCTTGGATATATAGTTATGCCTATACTGGCTGTTACACTATACTTATAGTGCTCATGTTCTATCGGAACAGATAGCCTTTCTTTAATTCTCTGGGCAACATTCAAGACTCTCGTTTCATCCTCTATATCAGGCAAGACTACTACAAATTCATCTCCACCAAAGCGAGATACAACATCATTCTCCCTGACTATATCAAGCAATTCGCTAGATATTATCTTCAGAACTTCATCACCAAATTCATGTCCAAGAGAGTCATTGATATTTTTAAAGTTATCTAAATCCAAAAATATAATTGCAAATTCAGATTTAGAGCGATCGCCTTTTGATATAAGCCAATTAATCTTTTCCAATAGACTTAAGCGATTCGCTAGACCACTTAGTGAATCCTGTGTTGATAGTTTATACAACTCATCTTGCTCTTTTTTCATTCTATCAAAAGTAAGATCAAGGGAATATCGGATACTTTCTAATTCTCTTATTAAAAGTTTACCTGGCATTTTAGTGCTATAATAGGCAAATTGCCTCAATTTTTCCAGTGGGGATACTATAGTGTATCGCAGTATATACCAAAGCAGAAACATTAAAACAGTAAAAAATAGGATGAAATAGATGCTGTATTTTTTTATTTGATCACTTAAAAGAGAGCTTATATAAACATGGTTAATGTAGATATTTACATTATAGCTATATCGTTTTAAGCCACTATATGTGCCAACTGAAACAGAGTAACACTTTTGTTTAAAAATATCTTTATTTTGTATTTCTGATATCCTTATGCATTTTACAGTAGATTTTTTCTTATATCTGCTTTTATCTGTAGAGTAGAGAAGTTTATTGCTATTATCTAAGAGATTTATTGCTAAGATTGTTTTGCTTAGTGCTGATGAGGTATTTAGGTAAGTGGCAATATTGTCTATGTTATTTTTTTCAAGATGATCTTTTAAAAAGAATTTTATGTTTAATATATTTGTCTCGATGGAATCAATAAGTAAATCAGATATATTTTCTTTGGATTTTAGATAAAAGCTATAAAACATAGTGCCTTCGGACATAAACAAAATAATCATAACAAAGATAGTAAATAATTTTATTGATAATGTCTTCATCTTATTATGTACCTCTCACTATAGCCCATTTTTTTTAACTTCGAAAGTAATTTTTTAGGAGGTTTGTTTATCCATTTTATCTTTTTCAAAGAATTTAAAAAATCTTTGTAACTAATATTTTCAAGATAGCCTGATATAAGTTTGTATGATTTTTTTGGGTTCTTACGAATCGCATCAATGGAGCTATCTAAAACTTTTTTCAACTCTAAAACTATTTTTTTATCACTCTTTAGAATCTTAATTTTAGCAAACAATCCATCTACAACAACAAGTCCGCTACTATCTCTAGTGGAAGCAAGCACCTTAAAACCATGTTTTTTTAAGACTATGTCATAAGGATTGTAAGTTGCTATAATCACTGGTTTTTGTGGATTTGCACGAAGTTCTTGGATTTTGATTTGATTTTTATTTATAAAGGTTATTTTATTCATTTTAATAGAAAATTTTTTCAAGAAGTAGTGTAAAATCTCATTATTTACAGAATTTACCTCTAAATAGGCATATATTTTTTTGCTATTTTTCAACTCTCTTATATTTTTATTCGATAAAATCATATCCCCGCCATATGATTTATCAAGTAGCATAAAAGGATAGATATCTTTTGTTGTCTCTTTTAGCCAAAAGTATTCATGCTGAGTTCCACTAACCATATCTGCTTTGCCTACACTATAAATGTCACTAGCTTCACCTAAGGAACCGCTTACAATCAGTTTTATACCCAACTTTTTCAAATCACCCTTTTCATTTGCGTAAAAAAGAGGAGAATATCCTATCCAAGAGTTTGTAACTAGCGTGATATTTTTATGTTTGTTATCAAGTGTGCATCCATAAAATAGAAAAACAGTTAATGCCAATATGATAAACTTCTTCATTGTCCCTCCGCTAATGGGATACATTGTATCGATTTTTCTTTTAAATATACTTTAGTTGTCTTTTGTTAAATAGGCTCTTTTTTTCCTGTTTTGTGATTTTTGTTTCATCGTATCTTAGAAATTTTGGTAATTTTCTTGTTGGTATTACCATGAGATCTTCTATCATCATCTCCTTTGCTTTTTGTTTGTCAATTTTTAGCTCAAAGGTTAGGTAGTCATATAGAAGCTTTGCTAGTCTGTCTAGTGATATCTTCCAAGTGGATTGAGTTTGAGCATATATCCACTCGCTGAAGGCAAAAAAGCCATCATACACCCTGCCCTCGCCAAATAGACAAACTACGCTCTTTTTGAAGTTTCCACTATTGTAAACCAAATCCCAAAATCTTGCAAATCTTTTCATCTTTTGCATCATGTTGTATGGAATCAAATCATTTTGCAGTATGTCGTATGGCGGTTTTTGGCTATACTTCATACCGTAAATTTTATCGTGCCTATCTATCGTAGTTCCTGATAGTTTTTTTAGGATTCCTATCTGGATTTCACACTTTGTCATTTTATATAACTTGTCTAAGTTTTTGCCAAAACTCTCCAAGCTTTCGCCTGGTAAACCGACTATTAAATCTACATGTAGATGTGCTTTTGTCTCGTTGTCTAAAAAGTTGAGGTTTCTCTCGATTTTTTCTATATTTAGTTTTCTGTAGATATTTTCAGAGATTTTAGGGTTTAGAGTTTGAATTCCAACTTCAAGCTGCAAGGAGCCAGCAGGAAAAAGTTTTATTCTCTCTTTTAGGGATTTTGGAAAGTTATCCGGCACCACTTCAAAATGTATAAAGTATGGTGGCTCTTTTGAGAGAAAAAAGTCCATAAATCTATTTGCTCTCTCTATGCCTTGATTGAATGTTCTATCTATAAACTTAAAGCTTCTCACACCCCTACTCCAGAGGATTTCAAGCTCATTTATAAAAACATCTATATCTATGTTCCGTACTTTTTTATCTAAAGACGAGAGACAAAATTCGCAAGAGTATGGACAACCTCTGCTAGCTTCCACATAGATGTATCTGTGCGCTACATCTTCATCACTATAGTAACGATATGGCAAAACGATTTGGCTCATATCCACCATAGGAGCTTTTATAAGCCTATTTTTTGGTGCATTATCTGAAAATATCTCTTTACAAAGCTCATAAAAAGCGATATCGCCCTCGCCTTGCACGATATAATCAGCTCTACTAAAATCGACCCTATGAGGCAAGTAGCTAGCTTCTGGTCCGCCTAAAATTATCTTGACATGTGGAGCTACTAATTTTAAGATATTGATAAAATCACTTACTTCTATCGCATTCCAGATATAAGCTCCGATTCCAACTATCTTTGGATTTTGTGCTAGCACCTCCTCTACAGCATCTTCAACACTTGAGTTTATGGTAAATTCTATGATTTTGGCACTTTGTTGAAGCTCTTTTAGATTTGCATAGATATATCTCAAACCTATAGAAGTGTGCAGATATCTTGCATTGAATGTGCATAGTATGATATCACTCAATCTTTTTTCGCCTTTGCTCTTATGGTATCGGTTAAAAATATAGCCCCTGAATGTTTTTGCAAAAATGGCTCAAGCCCAAAAGCTATATCATTTGCCTTAGCTTCATCAACTACACTCATGAGCATCACAAGTGCATCCTCTTCATTAAAGAGAAGATGCCCCTCGTGAAATCCATGACTACCCATGCCCTCTAAATTGTGAAATATAGTATAACCTGGTATATCAATCTTATCTAACAACCTTTTCAATACTTCTAGGCTTGAGCCCTCTATGATTATCTCTATTTTTTTCATCTTTTGCATTATCATAAGCTTTTCTCCTCTATTTTGCAAAATTCTATCTTTTTCCACCTCTTTGAATTTCCATGATAGTAAAAAAAGGCTTCCTCTTTTCTATCTATAAAAATCATTTTTACCCACTCATTATATACCAATTCAGAAACTTTTCTTATCTTGTCAATAGCTATTCTATACTCATAAAATGGTGCATCTATAAAAGTCATCAGTCTTAAGGGTTCATGATAAACCTTGCCTTTTAAATGCACACTTTGAGCTGCTAGTCCGGTTCTGAGATCACTCATATTTCCACTTATCACTCCAAATCTTCCCACTACATTATGATATACTTTACTTTCGCTACCAAAAGCTTTGTTATCAAGTGCAGAGAAAAAGTGCTCCATATTTATCCACTCGCCGATAACAAGAGGTGCGGAGAGGATTATCTCTAAATAGTAGCCTATTTTATCTTTTTTATAATCGTATGAGTGTAAAAAAACTCTATTTTTAAACTTTATGCCTTGGCTTATATCTCTAGGTCCTATGATAAAAGAGTGATTTGTAGCAAGTCCCCACTCTGGTCTAGGTTGCGACCAATCATGTAAATTTCTCTCTATAAATTTAAGCGCCTTTTTATCATTTAATTTATCTGCTAGCGGAAGTCTTTTTGCTCGTTCTAACGCTGAATTTGCTGAAGCTAGATCAATTTTTTTCTGCAAACTCATGATCTCAGGAAGCCTATCCTTTGGGATAGCATAAGTATGTATCTTAATTTTATCTGTTACGGTATTGTGAAGCGCTGCTACAAATATAGTGTTTTTAGGTATATCTATATCGGGCTTCAATGCTTCTCTAATTTCTGGCTTATTCAATATATAGGTCAAAACTCTACCATTGGTGTCGCTACTTTTTCCACCACAAGCCCCGCAGTCAAGCGCTGATTCATAAGGATTGTTTTCAGATTTACTTTCATGTCCGCAAAATACGACAATCGGAGCAAAACTCTTCGTAAGTCCCGTAAGTTTTAGAGCATTTTTAGCATAAAAAACTTGCTCTTTAAAAGTAAAACCTACTTTTGAAAGTTTTTCGATATGCCTATGCTTGTGAAAATATGAAATCTGATATTGCTGTTTTAATATTCTAAGAAACTCTACCTCTTCATAATGCAGTAAATTCAACGAGATTGCAAGCCTGCTTATCGGTTTAATCCTGCCTTTTTCCAATCTTAGCACATCTTCATGCGAAGTTGCCATCTGTAAAAATTCATCTATCTCATCATCTAAATTTTCTACATTTAGTTCATACTTTTCTTTTAGGGCAACTTTTACTATCTCTCTTTGTAGCAATTTAATCCTCTCTAAAATCTCATCTTTTGGATACTTATCAATCAAAAGCTTGCCACTGTTTTCTTCGTTAAAAACTTTTTTTCTAAAAGGCATATATAGATTTGGCAAAATTGTTTTACCAAAAAAATCAAATCCAAATAACAGTCCAATGGTTTCAACCATTATGTAAGCACTCATGGTGTTGTATTTGAGGTCATGATATATGTGTCTTAGTGCTTTTTTTAACTTTATACTCTCTTTTCCTTCGCCCTCTTCAAATTTATATACAACATTTTTAGGTTTTACGACAGCTGGGCAAAGATTTGATTCATCTCTTTTTGGGATATCTATCAGCTTTAAGGGAATTCCAAAAAAACCTCCGATTCCAAAAGTCTCTATGTTTGCTATATTTTCGATATGCCTTCTTATACTCTCACTTCTGACATCTATGCAGAAAAAAAACTGTGCATCAAAAACATTTAATCTTTGACTTTGGATATTTGGCAACATCTCTATCATCAAATCTTCTATATAAGACTCTTCCATCGCTTTTAGCCAGATGAAACCCTCCTGTTCTTCAAAAGCATTTAGTCTGTCCAAAAGCAAGCCATAGTCTTCAAATATACCATCAAAACCTTTTAAACATTTAAATAAAAATTTTGCACTCTCTTGCTTGTAAGTCTCATTATAAATCAGCATGTACTCTTCATATACCTGTTCTAGTGAACTATTTTTTTCTGCTTGTTCGTATTTTTCAATAAATTTTGGTACCATTTTTCCGCTATTGTATTGAATCCTCAAAAAACTCTCTTTTTTGGCAAGCTCCTGCTCCAGCCTTAAAAAATCTGGAAAATAACCCAGTTTTTTCTCTGTTTTTTTCAGATACATGTAGAGAAAATAGAGTCGGATGGCTAAAAATTCTTCTAAATATGCCGGATATTTCTTTTGATACAAATAGTCCTGATTTGTACTTCTCCATCTCAAAAATCCTGTCCAACCATGAAGCTTTGCAAACTGCAGAACAAAAAAATCTTCCCATTCATCTTTTGGAATCTTTAACTCTTGCAAAACCCAGTATATGATGTCTTCAGGTTTATCACTAAGAGTCAAAATCCTACAAATTTGAAGGGATTTATTAAAAAATACTCTATCTTTTTTGATAATTCTTTTCCAAGAAAAGTACATTCCCTTTTCTTTCTCAGGTGGCGCCCAGACAGCTTGTCCCTCATCCAAATGCCTCATACTCATCTTGCATAATTTTTGATTAATCTCTTCACATAAGTTTGTATCATATAGGTTATCTAATGCATCACAAAAACCAAAATTGAGACCTAGTTTTTGTGATTTTTGCATAGCACATGTAGAGGATAATTTTTCTTGTAAAAACTCTATAAAATCCTCGGTTTTATCATTAGAAATCACACTTTCACTAGTATTTGTTAAGATATAAAAATATAGCTTTGCATAGACACCATCTTCTTCGTTTTTCTGGCAATAATTTTCTATCTCATCTTGTAGTTTTTCCGGTTTAATTTTACCTTTTTTGAAAAACTCCTGATACTCTTGCCTTGATAGGAATTTTCTATTATGGAAGTAGTTTTGAGCCTTATTTATAGCATCTTCAAAGTGCATATTTTCGAAACCATGCAGTGGATTATGATGTATAAATGAAGTCATGGGCCAAAAATTGTGAAACAGATCAACGGCATTTTCTATAAGCGAATTTAGATATAAAATCTCTTTATTTGATACTATCATGCCAAGCCTCGCAAACTATAAAATATAAAAAACACAACACTTATGAGTATCAAAAAAATGAAAAAAATCATTTTTTTATTGTCCAAATCTCTACATTCCATGAGTTTATTTGGAGTGCCATATATGAGCCACTCTACGACCCTTATGGAGCTCCAATTGATAAATATCCAAGATACCACCAAACTGACGCCATAAACAATAGGAAGCTTCGATATCTCTATCTCTAGCATTTCGTATCCTAAGAAAAACATAGATGATGAAATGCCCATGATAGACAAAACAAAAAATATAGAAAATCTTGGCATCATACTCCCAAGACCGCTTATGCTTTTTTGGTGGATAATGCCAAATTGATTAAACAAAAAAGTATAAAGAGCTAAAAAAGAGATCAAAATCGGAGTTTTTAGAGCTAAAAATTCCAAAATATCTCCCCCAATCATATACCAAAGCAAAGCAAGAGAAGAAATAATCGGATACAGATACAGGATAAATGTTTTTAGGTTTTTTACTCCCAAAAGCCTAAAACTATAAAATAAAATAGTAAAAACTGCCAAAAATTGTAGAAACTGGAAAATTTGAGAGTTTATGTTAAATTTCAAAAGAGTTAAATTTCCACATATAAAAAATGTCAAAATCAACACCGTAAAAAGCTTATAATTCAAAACGCTCAAAAGTTTATTTACGAGCATACTAATTGGAAAAACGGGCAATAAAAATAAAATCAAAATAGTAATCCACATTTTAATACTTCATCTTATAGTTTATAGTTTTTGATCTGTTTATCAATTTTTTTGAGATAGATGAGCAAATATCGAGTATATAAAACTCTCTGCCAAAAACCCTATATACAAAATCTGATAGATTTTCAAATTTTGCAAAAACAGACTTATGGTGAACCAACTTTTGATAAGATGTTACCCATATCAACACTACTACACTAAACAAAATACCATATATCATAAAAAACAGTGCATCACTCCATAATGCAGCCTTGAACAGAGCTTTTGAAAACTCACTATCTGGGTATATTATTCCTCCAAAGAGATGCTCGGCAAAGATATAAAACATAAGAGTAAAAGCAAATCCTAAAGTAGTTAGTAGCAGGGCTTTGTATCTTTTTCCTGAGTGATACATCGTATAAGCAACCTGAGAACCACTAACCCAAGCAAAAAGATAAAAAATCATAGTGCTGTCATAAGAGTTTTCTTTAATAAGAGGTGAAAATATAAAAAATGCCACACCCACAGGAATAATCAAAACAAATATCAAATATTCAAAAATTGTTGGATTTTTGAATTTGAATTTTAAAAATAAAAAATCAAAAACAGATTGTCTAGAGATATTTGGCTCATTTCTAGCTTCATGGATGATACCGCCAGAACCTAAAAATAGTGACGCCTTAAATATACCGTGAACCATCATATGATATATCGCCAAAGCAAAAGCACCACTGCCAATCTCCAGCATCATATAACCCATTTGCCCAACAGTCGAGTACGCTAATGCCTTTTTTATGTCATTTTGCATAAGCATCAATGCAGAGCCCAATATAGCAGTTATGAAGCCTATGACAAGTGCTACATGTAGAGCTGATACACCATGGATAAAAAGAGGTGCAAATCTATTGGCTATAAAAGCTCCTGCATTTACAATGCCCGCGTGCATAAGTGCTGATATCGGGTTTGGACCCTCTAGCGTAAAAGGCAACCAAATGTGAAAAGGGAAACCGGCTGATTTTATGATGGCACTTATCATTATAAAAAT
>Ga0256840_1000240_pt1 | contig 53728 bp, 52 predicted proteins | sample 355202metaG_FD_185969 | JGI IMG/M metagenome (GOLD analysis project Ga0256840, IMG submission 185969) | Hydrothermal vent microbial communities from Mid Atlantic Ridge, Atlantic Ocean - 355-202 | ecosystem: Environmental > Aquatic > Marine > Hydrothermal vents | place: Atlantic Ocean: Mid...
TTTGCACCAACTATTGACCATTTTGTAATCAATGGAAATATCAAAAGAAGACAAAAAAGATTAAAACTTAAAAAAGCATAATTATGAACAGAAATAGTAATGCATATACCTTTTTATTCGCCATTATCTTGGTAGTAGTTGTTGCTGGACTTTTAGCTTTTGTATCTGAAGGAACAAAAGAAAAAAGAGCAATGAATGTAAAGTTGGAAAAAATGCAAAGTATCTTATCTACCATTGGTGTTGATGTTAGTAGAGAAGAATGTGGCGTATTATTTAAAAAATACGTAAAGCAAGAATTAGCTTTAAAAGCAGATGGTTCTATTGATGCAAACATTAAAGCATTTGATATTAACTTAAAACACGAATTAAAAAAACCAGTTAACGAACAACGTTTTCCTCTTTATGTAACCGAAAAAGATGGTAAAAAAAACTATGTTATTCCTCTTTATGGAGCAGGTTTATGGGATTCTATTTGGGGTTATATGTCTTTAGCAGACGATGAAAATACCGTTATTGGAGCATCTTTTGACCATAAAGGAGAAACACCAGGTTTAGGAGCAGAAATAAACCAATCTTGGTTTGAAGATCAATTTAAAGGCGAACAAATTATGGAAGGCTCTAAATTTGTTTCCGTTAAAGTTGTAAAAGGAGGTACACCAGAAAGTAACAAACATGGCGTTGATGCTATTTCTGGAGGAACAATTACTTCAGACGGAGTTACAAAAATGATTGAAGAAAGATTAAAACGCTATTTAGCATATTTTAAAAACAATTAATGATGGCTGAGAAAGAAGCTTTATTTTCACAAAAAAACAGACGGTTATTAATCGATCCTTTAAACGATGATAATCCTATTTCAGTACAAGTACTTGGTATTTGTTCTGCATTAGCAATTACCGTACAATTAAAACCAGCCATTGTAATGTCAATCGCTGTTATGTTTGTACTTATAGCAAGTAACGTTATTGTATCGTTAATCCGTAATTTAATTCCTGGTAGAATAAGAATTATTGTACAATTAGTTATCGTTGCTGGTTTAGTAATTATTGTAGATTTAATATTAAAAGCCTACTTATACGATGTTAGTAAAGAGTTATCTGTATTTGTTGGACTTATAATCACCAACTGTATTATTATGGGACGATTGGAAGCTTTTGCATTAGGTAATGGTCCTTGGAAAGCATTTTTAGATGCTATAGGTAACGCTGGTGGATATGCACTAATTCTTATTGTAGTTGCCTTTTTTAGAGAAGTATTAGGCTCTGGAAAATTATTAGGTTACGAAGTGTTAGGACATAAAGGAAAAACTTTAATAGACTCTACAGGTTTATATAGTTTTGGATATGAAAATAACGGTTTTATGTTATTATCACCAATGGCATTGATAGCAGTTGGAGTATATATTTGGATACAACGTTCAAAAAATAGAAAGTTAATAGAAGCTTAAAAATTAAGTTGGCAGTGGTCAGTTGGCACTGAACACTAAATAGTAAAACAAAAATTATGGATTTATTAAATTTATTTGTAAAAAGTATATTCATCGAGAATATGATATTCGCATATTTCTTAGGAATGTGTTCGTATTTAGCGGTGTCAAAAACAGTAAAAACAGCAATGGGTTTAGGCTTGGCTGTTATCTTTGTATTAGCCATTACCGTTCCTGTAAATTACTTGTTAGAAAGTTACATTTTAAAACCAGGCGCTTTAGGAACTTGGTTAGGTGCAGAATATACAGATATTGATTTGAGCTTTTTAAGTTTCATCATGTTTATTGCTGTAATTGCATCTATGGTACAATTGGTTGAGATGATTGTAGAACGTTTTGCACCAGCATTATATAGTCAATTAGGTATTTTCTTACCTCTTATTGCTGTAAACTGTGCTATCTTAGGTGGATCTTTATTTATGCAACAAAAAGATTTTAGTACCATAACAGAATCCTTTGTTTATGGTTTAGGTTCAGGTATTGGTTGGTTACTAGCTATTGTAGCTATTGCTGCTATTAGAGAAAAAATTAGTTATTCCAATATTCCTGCTCCGTTAAAAGGATTGGGTATTACCTTTATAATTACTGGTTTAATGGCAATTGCCTTTATGAGTTTTGGGGGAATTAAATTGTAAGTTGCAAAAGGAAGCAAGAGGTAAGAGACAAGAGGTAAGAGACAAGAGGTAAGAAGAAAGAGACAAGAAGAAAGAAGTAAGAAGAAAGAGACAAGAGGCAAGAGACAAGAGGTAAGAAGCAAGAGACAAGAAGCAAGAGGTAAGAAGAAAGAGAATTAAGGCGATAGAAATGAAGACTATGACTAGACATAATTTTAAAAATCTTAAAATTTGGCAAGATGGGATTTCTTTGGTTTCAGAAACTTATAAGTTGACGAAAACATTTCCAAAATTTGAAGTTTATAGTTTATCAAGTCAAATGAATAGATGTGCTGTTTCTATCCCTTCAAATATAGCAGAAGGAACAAGTAAAAGTACAAATAAACATATAAGTAAATACCTTGAAATTAGTTTAGGTTCTGCTTTTGAATGGGAAACTCAATTAATTATCGCCTTAAATGAAAAATATATTAGTAAAGAAGAATTTAAAAGATTAGAAGAAAAAATAACAACATTACAGAGAATGATATCAGGATTTAAGAAAGGTTTAGATTAAATTCTAATTTTGAAACAAGATTAACTTAGTCTTGTCTCTTGCATCTTACTTCTTGTATCTTAAATAAAAAACAAATGAGTCCAATAATAGCAAGTATCGTATTTTCATTAATACTAATTATTTTATTAGTAAGTATTTTATTATTCGCAAAAGCAAAGTTAATGCCTTCTGGTAAAGTTAAAATTACCATTAACGGAGAAAAAATTATCGAAGTAGATTCTGGATCGTCTCTATTAACAACTTTAGGTAACGAAAAAATATTTTTACCATCTGCTTGTGGTGGTGGTGGAACTTGTATTCAATGCGAATGCCATGTTCAATCTGGTGGTGGAGAAGCTTTACCAACCGAAGTTCCAAACTTTACACGTAAAGAATTAGCCGAAGGAATTCGTTTAGCATGCCAAGTAAAAGTAAAAAACGATATGGAGATTTCTATTCCAGAAGAAATTTTTGGAATTAAAAAATGGGAAGCCACTGTTGTTTCAAATTTTAATGTTGCCACATTTATTAAAGAATTTATAGTTGAATTACCAGAAGATATGGATTATAAAGCTGGTGGTTACATTCAAATAGAAATTCCAAATACAGTAGTAAATTATAAAGAAATGGACGTAACTGCGCATCCAGAAGAACATCCTGGAGAGCCTGATAAATTTAAAGCAGATTGGGAAAAATTTAATCTTTGGCCATTGGTAATGAAAAATTCTGAAAACGTAGAACGCGCATATTCTATGGCTTCATATCCTGCCGAAGGAAGAAGAATAATGTTAAATGTACGTATTGCTACACCTCCATTTGATAGAGTAAAAGGCGGATGGATGGATGTAAATCCTGGTGTTGCATCTTCATACATTTTTAATTGTAAACCTGGCGATAAAGTAATTGTATCTGGTCCTTATGGCGAGTTCTTTATTAACGAAAGTGATTCTGAAATGCTTTATGTAGGTGGTGGAGCAGGTATGGCACCAATGCGTTCGCACTTGTACCATCTATTCCAAACTTTAAAAACTGGTCGTAAAGTTACGTATTGGTATGGTGGTCGTTCTAAGGCTGAGTTATTCTATGTGGATCATTTTAGACATTTAGAAGATAATTTTCCTAACTTTAAATTTTATATCGCCTTATCAGATCCTACCGAAGCAGACAACTGGAAGGTTAAAACAGATATAGACGATAAGACTGGAGATGGTTTTATAGGGTTTATACATCAAGTAGTAATCGATCAATACTTATCGAAGCACGAAACTCCCGAGGATTTAGAATTGTATTTCTGTGGTCCTCCTTTAATGAACAAAGCTGTTCAAAAAATGGGTGAAGATTTTGGTCTTGCCGATGAGAATATCCGTTTTGATGACTTTGGAGGGTAGATTTCTACCTAATTTATAAAAAGAAAGACCTAATTTTTAACAAATTTTGGTCTTTTTTTTTTGCGAATTTGCCTTATATTCGCACTTCATAAAATCCCTCATTATGAAAAAAATAATCTTATTTATAGTATTCATAACACTATATAGTACTCGTTTATCTGCTCAAAAAAAGTATAAACAGATGATAACAGATAACAGCATCAATTTTTACGATGTAGTTAAAGAAGCCCAAAATTATTTTAAAACACACGATAAAGGTAAAGGTTCTGGTTGGAAAGGATACCAACGATGGAGAAATGCCAACGAATACAAGTACTATCCTTCTGGAAATCGAAATAATATAGACCCTTTATTTACTGCAAAAGCATATCAATCTTTTTTAAAAAAGAATTCTATTTCTACCCAACAACGTAATTCTTTTACTGGTTGGAACGAATTAGGACCTTCTCGTTTAACTACATTTACTGGAGGTTATTCTAATGGTTTAGGTCGTATTGAAGACCATTATGTTGACCCTAATAATGCAAATAGAATGTATGTTGGTTCTAGAAGTGGCGGTTTTTGGAAATCTTTAGATGGAGGTGTAACTTGGTCTGGTGGTTCTACAGACTTTTTAGTTGCTAGTGGTGTAAATACTATTGGTGTAATGCCTACAAATCCAAATCAGATTCTTATTAATGTTAGAAATTCTAGTAATGGTTATTCACACGGAGTTTATCGCTCAACGGATGCAGGAGATACTTGGGTACAAACAAATTTTAATCCAACAAATTTAGGGTTTGGTGGTTTAGGAAGTGATTTTAGAATCAATACAATTGCGTACCATCCAACTATTGCAAATTTAGTTTTTATTAGTACCAACAAAGGAATATTCAAATCTACAGATAATTTAACAACTTGGACAAGTTTAATGGATACCGATACTATTACAGAAATTAAATTTCATCCTACAAATCCTAATATCATTTACATACTTAATCTTGTATTTCCTAATAGAATATTACGTTCTACAGATACTGGTAATAGTTATACACCTTCTAATGGAATAGGACAAAATAGCTATTTTAATATTTCGGTAAGTAATGCTTGTCCAAACTGTGTATATGTTGCTAATAGTTATGGAATATGGAAATCGACCGATCTAGGAGTTAATTTTACATATTTAAACAATCCTGAAGGTAATTGTGGTGGTTTTACTGTTAGTGATACTGATAATACTAAAATGATTTATGGTTATTTAGATACTTATGGGTCTATAGATGATGGAAATTCCTTTAATAAATTAACATCATGGTATTTAGGTAGTACTAATGGAGATACCACATCTAATCAAACGAGTTTTGAAACAAGTACAAACTATATACATGCAGATCTACATCCTGCAAAATCTGTAAACGGCGTATTTTATGTTGGTACGGATGGTTTATTTTGTAAAAGCACAGATAATGGTACAAATTGGGAAATTATCGGGCAAGGCATCGCAGTAAGAGAAAATTATAAATTAGGAGTTAGTCAATCTAATACTTTAAGGAGCATTTCTGGATCACAAGATAATGGTACAAGTATTAAAACAGAAAATGGTTGGATTGAATTTTATGGAGCAGATGGTATGGAAGGAATAATTCATCCATTAAATGATGATTGGATGATTGGTAGTCTACAAAATGGAGGAAGGCTTAAAACAATAGATGGTGGACAGACTCAAATTGGAGCGACTCCAACAAATAGTGTAAATGCTGCTTGGGAAGCTCCTATAGCTTATGATCCTAATAACCAGATGACTATTTATGATTTTAGACAAGCAGTGCATAAAAGTGATGATTTTGGTACTAGTTGGACGACATTAGGTTCTCCTTCTTTTGGTGATAATATTAGAAATGCTGCTATTGCAGAAAATAATTCTCAAATTTTGGTAGTTTCAAAATATAGTGAATTAGAAAAAAGTACAGATGGTGGTACTACTTGGTTAAATATTACAGGTTCATTACCTAATTTAAGTATTACAGATATTGCCTTTGACCCTAAAGATGATAATACAATTATAGTAACTTATGCGGATTATACTTTAGACAATAATAAAGTTTTTATTACTACTAATGGAGGTGTTTCTTGGTCAAATATTACACACAATTTAGGGAACATGCCTATTCATTCTGTAGTTATAGATCATACACCAGAAAAAAACATTTATTTAGGTGCTGAAATTGGCGTGTATACAAAAACAATGCACGGAAATTCTTGGTCGCTTTACAACAATAATTTAGCAAATACTACGATAGAAGAATTAGAAATCGTTTATGGTTCTAATACTTTAAAAGCAGCTACTTGGGGACGTGGTTTGTGGGAATATACTTTAGTCGGTAGAAACGATTTTCCTTCTATTAATACAACCAAAATAACAGATCAACCTACGACTGATTTACCTAAATTTGGTTCGGATCAATTTGTAACTTCAAACATAGAGTATAATGGCACATTAACAAATGTACACGTTTCATGGTCGATTAACAATCCTCTTTTCGACAATACAATTGCAATGACAAATACTAGCGGTACTACTTGGGTTTCGGATACTGCAATTCCTAAATATCCTGTTGGAACTAAAGTGTTTTTTAAAGTTTTTGCTACTGGTAATAATAGTGACACTTCAGAAACTTATAAGTTTATGTATACTGTAAAACCTTTTGAATATTGCACTGCGCAATCAAACTCTCCTACTTATGAGCATATTACTAATGTGACTTTAAATACAATTAATAATACTTCGATTGCGACTGGTTATTCTGACTTTACTAATATTTCTACAGATGTAACTCGTGGTGTAACTTATAATTTGGAAGTTTCTTATTCTAATAACTATAATACGGACCAAATAAAGGTTTGGATAGATTTTAATAATAACGCTTCTTTTACCGATGCTGGTGAAACGTTTATTTTTCCTTTAGCTTCTGGAACTAATTCTCCTTTTACACAAGCTATTACTATTCCAAATAACGCTAAATTAGGTTCTACTAGAATGCGTATACGATTAAACGATACTACTAATGGTTCTAACTTAACTTCTTGTGGGAGTTCTGGTTATGGAGAGGTTGAAGATTATACTCTAAATATTATTTCTGCCAATTTAGGTATTATTGAAAATGATTTTGGTGCTGATTTAATGGTTTATCCTAATCCTACCGATGGTAAATTAACTTTAAATCTAAAAGAAAAATACACCTATGTTAAAGTTACTATTGTTAACATGTTAGGACAATCTATTCAAGAAAATGTGTTTGATAATATTTCTGAATTAGTGTTAAATATTCATGCAGAATCTGGCACTTATTTTGTCAAAATTCAAACAGATATAGGAAAAAAAGCAACAATCAAAATTTTAAAAAAATAAAGAAATTTATTTCTCATATATTTTATATACTAGTTCTATAATGAAAAAATTAAGTGTTATATCCATTTTTTTTCTATTTGTGTCTTGTACTAAAACAGATACAAAAACGTCTTATAAAACAACTTTTAACGTAGATGAGCAAAAAATATTACAAGCTGCAGATGCGATAATAAAATCTGCTTATTATACTTCATTAATTACTTTAGATAAAAACAACCAACCGAGAGCACGTATTGTAGAGCCTTTTTTACCTAAAAAAAATTACATTATTTGGATGGCTACCAATCCAAAAAGCAGAAAGGTTGTGCAGTTAAAAAATAATTCGACTGCAACATTGCATTATTTTGATAAAAACAAATTAGCTTATGTTTCTCTTATGGGAAACGCTTTTTTAGTGACTGATGAAAAAATGAAAAATGAAATTTGGAAAGAAGGTTGGGAAAAATTTTATCCTAATAAAAAAACAGATTATCTATTATTAAAATTTGTTCCTAAAACCATCGAACTTATTAGTATTTCTGATGGTTTTACTGGCGATAAAACTACTTGGAAACCTCATTTGGTAAATTTATTAAACGAGTAGCGATACCTATTTACATTATTTTTTAAAACAGTAGTAATACCAATTCAATTTCAAATCTATTTAGCGCATTTTGAAATTGAATTGGTATTACATTTTAATCTTCATCTCCAAAAGTATTTGTTATATTGGTATTGTTTTCTTTTTTATTTAACTCTTTTGCAATATTTTGTATTGCTTTTTGTACTTCGGTATGATTTATCTTATAATCCATTGCAATACTTTTCTTTTCAGGAAACTGTTCTATCATTAAAGTTGTTGATGGAAATGCAAATTCGATTCCTAATATTTTAGCTAATTTTATTATTGCTATATGTAAATTATGCTTGGCTTCTTGTTCTATATTCCAATCGTTTACCTCAAAATAGATATTCATCATTATTTTTAAGGCAGAATCTCCAAATTCTGTAAAAGCAACGTTATACATGTCTTTTTTTGCATGTGGATGTGCTGTTATTAATGCTTTTAATCCATTTACAAAGGCTTCTATTAGTTCTGGCGGTGTATCGTATCGTATTCCTAGTTCGGTTTGGTATCGTCTAAACAATCGCAACCCTTTATTATTTATAACTATTTCGGATAAGGTACTATTTGGCACTTGATATATGGATGTATCTGCTGCTCTTATTCTTGAAGATCTAAACCCAACTTCTTCTACGGTTCCTTGAACTTCGCTAGTTTCTATCCAATCGCCTATATGAAATGGCTTGTCTAAGAAAATCATGAATGTTCCTATTAAATTCTTAACGGTATCTTGTGATGCTAATGCTAATGCCAAACCTCCAATAGATGCTCCTGCAATAACACTTGCTGCTGGTATTCCAAATAAAGTTAATAGTTTTAATACTCCGAGAAATATAACGATTCCTGTTAAAAAATGCGTTAATATTGGCACCAATTGATCGTCTAATTTGATATGTGTTCTTTTGGTATACTCTGCATATATAGTCATAAATAAACGTACTAATTTTAAGAATACATAAATCCAAAATACTATTTGAACGATGTTTAATGCTAGAAATAGAAACGTGTTTATATTTAATCCTAATTGCAATGCTGGTATTGCTTTTTTTATAAAATATATGATTAGTAATAATACTAGAGGTCTCGTTAATTTTTGTAATGTTTTATTTATTTTATTACTCGATTTTTTGGTTAAAAGTACTTGTGTTTTCTGTAAAATAAAATATACGATTCTTTTAAAGATATAAAAAAACACAAATCCTAATACGAACAATCCTAATAAGGCAATATATTGCCATAATGCGATTCCGAATAATTTATTTTTTCCATAATTGGGGATGCTATTTTGTAACCATTCGGAATACCACGGAAATGTTTCTTCGTATAAAGTATCTATTACTGCTACGGTTTCTCTAGAATACAACCAATTATTTCCGTATTTTTCTACTGCTATTTGTGGCATTCGTACTGGAAATAACAAATAATGATTTCCTATTTTATATGCTGTTGTATCGGAATATTTTGGGTTATTTGGTACTTTTGTAAAATCGACTTTTAATCCTCTACCATCTAATATTTTTTTTAAGCGAATTGCCTTTTCTATGGCTACTTTTCCTTTTAATCCATAAATGGTTTTTGCTGCTTTTTCTGGTTGGTACGAATCGGATTGTAAAAAGTATAAATGTGTATATATTGTCGCATTTGGATTGCTTAAATCTACTTTTGTTTGGTTTTGTGCGTAACCAAATAGTACACTAAAAAGTACGATAAGTAATAATTGCTTTTTTTTCATCTTGTTAGTGTGCTTTTCTTTTGATTCTGTAAAGGTACTTTTAAGTTATTTATTAACTTTCTTTTTCTAATAATTCTTTGTCTGTTTTTTCTTTGGTTGAACAACTACTACTAATTAGGATTAGTATTAAAAATATGTTTTGGCTTTTCATTTATTGAGAAATTTTTGGTAGAAATGAAAGGTCTGTATAATATTTTTTTGGGTTATTACGTTCTATTAATACGGTTATTTCTTCTTTTTTGATATAATCTGTTGGATCAAACCATATATTATCACTTCTAAAAACGTGTATTTCGGATGTTGCTGGGTTTTTCCATTGCGAGTATATTACAAAAGGACTACGTCCATTAACTTTATAAGATGTGTTTAGTGATACACTTTGAATTTCTGTAACTATTCTTATTCCTGTATCTTTTAATGATTGTATTTTATTTTCTTTTCTTCTTTTAAAGAAAAAGAAACCAAATCCTAGTAGAAAGAATACACTTCCTATACCTCCAACAATTATTGCTCCTAGCCATAAAGATGCTGTTCCATTAATACGTGCTTTTTCTGGTTTATCTTCTAAATATAATACTTCTACCTTTTCTCCTTTTGTATAACTTGGTGGATTACTACTTGTTGATGACATAAATTCAACTAACTCTCCTGTTTTTGTATTAAACTCTATTCGTGGTTTATACGTATATGAGTCATCCGATCTAACTCGTATTAATTCTAATACTGTTCCTTCTGCTGTTGTCGATTTACTTATAAAGTTCGCTGTATTATTATATAAAAAATATGCGCCTACTAGCATTAATGTTCCTATTGCTAAAAATATGTATTTTGCTGTTTTCATTTTAAAATTTTGTTCTTTATTAGTTTTAATTCTTTATCGTTTGATATTAATTCATACTCGTTTTCATTTGGTATTTCATATTCTTTACAATTTGTTTTTTTACTACTGTACTGTTCTGGTGTAATTTCCACCCAATATTCTTCTCCTAAAAGTCTAAAAAAGTAACGTTTATCTATATATACTTCGTAAAACTCTTTTACTATTGTCTTATATTTTATAATGTTGGTGGTATCTGTTGGTTCTTTTTTTATTGGAATATTTTTTTTATTCAAATAGTGTACATAAACAGAATCTTTACAAAAAAGAATGTGTTTTGGCTCTGCACGTCCTTTTTCTTTCCATTTTATTTTACCGTTATCTACTTTAAATGTATAGAAAAAACTATGTGTTGTTCCATAATTTATTTTTGTAATAATTCCTGTTTTTGTTGTTAATTTATTTGTTTTTGTTACTTCTATACGTTTTCCATTTCCTAATATCTTATTTGTTTTATTAGTATCTACTTGTGTTTTTGATGTACAATTAACAAATGTCAATATTAGTATAATTAGAACTGATATTTTATAAAATAGATGCATTGATTTTGTTTTTTAATATAATTTATACCTAGTTGACATCAAAATAAGCCATAAACTCTTTATCTTTTCTCATGCTACTTCACTTAAAATTATAACCGTATAGAGGGCTATACTTACAGTTTTAAGGTGGTGTTCTAAAAAATATTTTGTTTTTTTGCGCATTTTAAAATCAAATTGGTATTAGATTACTCGTATTTTTTTTCTAACCAAAAAAGCACTAACTCAAATGAATTAGTACTTTTTATAAAATTAGTAAGGGGAACTAATTTCGTTTTTAAAAGAACGATAATATACCTAACACAATAAGAATTATTCCTGCTGGTACTTGGTATTTTGTTAATTTCATTCTTAATTCTTGTCCTTTTATTTTTGCTGTTTCATTTTTTTCTAATAGATATTTAGAAATTAATCCATATCCTAAAAGAAATCCTACGATAAATTCGACTGCACTTAATGCAATTCCTATTAAACTAAAGTGTCCTAATGAAATAATAATGCCCCAAACTCCCCAAAAGGCTAATATAACTCCTATCCAACCTTGGTAAGGTGTTAATTTATCAATTAGTTCTTGTGCGTTTGGTTTTTTTGCAACAATTAATGAGGATGCTGCGATAATTCCTCCAATTATAGCGATTATAGCTGATAACATAATATTTTGTTTTTAAGTTAATTATAATACAAATATAAACGAATCTTTTATTCTTTTGTAAAAAATTTGATAATCGTAGTAAAAGAATTGATAATCGGTAATCTAAACAATCGATTTTTCTATTTCTTTTGGTTTTTCTATTTCTTTTTTAAGTAAATTTATTGTATAAAATCCTGATACTATTGCTAATAGTATTGCTGGTAAGCTAGCTACTAAAAACATTTCATCTATATCTTTACCTGATACTAGTAGTATTATTGCTATTGCTATAAGTTCTACTGCAAACCAAGTTAACACTAGTCTTTTAATCCACTTTTTAGGATTTATATTTTTCTCTTCTGCAAATGTTCTTACCTTTTTAATAAAAAGGGCTAAAACTATTATTTCTATCATAATTTTTGTTTTTTCAAAAATAGATAGATAAATCTATAAAAACTGTATTGAACTTATATGCGTAATAATATACTTTATAAGTGTTAAACTAAATTTTATACAAACCTTTTTATACCTATTCAATTTCAAAATGCGCTATAAATTATTTATAGCGCATTTTGATGTTGAGTTGGTATTATTTCGATTTTAGTTTAAATCGCATTGGTATTTAAAATTAACTAATTAAAATAATACTAAAATTAATCTGAGACTACATTTTATCTAATATTGCTTTTTTCTTTTGGTTATAATCTTCTTCTGTGATTAATTCCATTTCAAAAAGTTGTTTTATTTTTTTTAGTTTTTCCATTGGACTTTCTTCTACTTCATTAGTGCTTGTATCTGCTGTTTCTTCTTTTTCTACTGCTGCTTGTTGAATAGTTTCAACTAAGTTTGTGTTTTCTGATTTACTTTCCATAGACATTTCGCATCCAAATTTTGTATGGAAATAATCGTCTAATTCGTCTGCTTTTAATGCTAAATTGATAATTGTTTTTTTTATTTCGTCTTTTCTTTCGGAATAGATATCGGATAAATGTGTACGATAGGATATAAATATTTTATTTTGATACACACCTAACTGGTAGGGTGGCACTTGATTTGAATTGAGGTATGTTAGCAATTCTTCTAAATTGTCTTTTGGTAATTTATTTAATGGCGATGTTGCAAATAAATAATTATTATTTACTACAAATATGCGTACTTGTGCTGATCCTTGGTGGAATTCCCAAAAATCTCTTCCTGCTCTACACAATACTGGATTTGCTCCTAACTCTGTTAACGCTTCTTCTATAAAATTCGCAAAATGTGATTTTTCAAACTCTTCAAATACAGAGATATTTATATTGTTTCCACAATTGGAACAAAATTCGCTTTCTTCTACTGTAAAACTATCACAGGAATTACATTTTACTCGATATTTTACTTCTTCAAAATTGTAATCGTTTATTTGTTTAATTACATCGGTATGTTTTATTCCAAACCCTACATTATCTGCTTCTGTAAATTTAGATGTAGTTACGCCAACTAAAACGCCATTTTCGTTTAGCATTGGTCCTCCTGAATTTCCTGGATTTACTGCTGCATCGGTTTGTACATAATTTCTTCCTTGCATTGGTTGGTTTGGTGAAGATACTATTCCTTCGGTTACAGTAAATGGCATTCCAAATGGAAATCCATTAATAAAAACCTTTTGCATGTTTACCACTTCGTTATTTTCTTCTAGTTTTATACTTCCTGCTGTATTTTTTAAATCTTCTACATTTAAAAATGCCAAGTCTACTTCTGGATTTACCATTGCCACTTGTGCCAAATATCTATTTTTATGATGGTCTTCGACGGCTACAGTTTTACTTCCTTTTATTACGTGATAATTGGTTATTAAAAAATTATGATTTGCTACTTTAAAGCCTGTTCCTGTACCGTCTGCTGTAATTATTTTATATATGGAATTTTTTGTGTTTTTCATGTTTGATTAATTAAATAATTTTGAAAAGAATCCTTTTTTCTCTTTTTTTGTTTTACGGTTACTAATAGAACCATCTTGCATTGCATAAAATACTTTTATTAATTTTGGTGCTGCTTGGTTTGGTTCTAATCCTGAAACTTCTTCTAATACATCATAAATTGCATTTTTGTATACATCTTCTAGATTGTAATCGTAAATTAATTTTAATAGTGTAAATTGTATGTAATAGGATACATTAAAATTACTTTCTTCTTTTTCATATTTCTGAACTCGTTCTAAATTAAATTTAAGTCTATCTGTTATGGCTTGTGGTGAACTTCTCCATCTTAAAGATATGAGGTGATTTGCATGATATATATCGCTCATTATTTCTTCTTTTGATTTTGCCTTTAACTTTTTCATGTAATTAACTCCTTTATCTACTCTAAAATTAAAGTCCAAATCGCCATTAAATAAATTACTTATATATTCTATTAAGTCGGATCGTAATTTTCCGTGCACATAAGGCATATTAGATATTTTTAACATGGTTATTGCCAACATATCCCAAATAAAATCGTCCCAACGTTTGTCTTTAAAGAATTGCACATAATTAGTGTAATCTTCCAAAATAGCTGTAATTTGTTTCCATACTTGTTCTTTTTCGGTATCTGTTAATTCTTTATATTCTGGTTTTTTATAAAATGATGCATTGTAATTATTAATAAACATATCGTCATAATCGTCTGCATATACTGCTACATTTCGTAAGATATCGTATACTTTATTTGGTTGTGATAATTCTATTGGCATTTCGCATTCAAACCACAATGTATCTTTATGTTGTCTTATTTGTGCTAATCGTAACGGACTAAAATTTACTTCGGCAACTTTTCGTAATAATGCTACTTTATTTGTTTTATCTGTTATTCTTAAAAATGGTGCTTTTACACTAAAAATGGTCTTTGTTATTTTGATATGTATTTCTGCCGATCCTTGCATTTGTACTATCTCTATATCTCCTTCTGTATTTTTTCCTTCTAATAATTCTGGATTAATATAGTTTATTACAGCTATTGCCGCTTCTTTAAATTTTTTATCATCAAAGGCATCTATTGCTTCATCCCAAAATTCTACTTTATTAACTGGTTCGTCTATTTTTGCTATTGGTCTTATATATTTTGGTAGTATATTTTCCATGTTTTTGTTTTATTTTTTTGTAAAAATAAGTTTTTTTGTTCTTTTAACCTGAGTTCGATAAAAATTCATTTATGTTGTAAACATATTTTATATCGAATGAGGTTTTTACATGTTATCTAATATTTCTTTTTTCTTGGCTATAAATTCTGCTTCGGTAATCAACTCCATTTCAAACATTTCTTTTATTTTTTTAAGTTTATCTATTGGTGTTTCTGATACTTGCTGTTGTTGTACTCCTTGGTTCATTGTATTTCCCATTGTCGTTCCTACTTGCATTCCCATTAGCACTCCTGCTCCTCCTTCATTATTTGCTGCATCTCGCATTGCTTGTAATTGTTGGTGTTCTGTATAGTTTATTCCTGCTATTTTTGCTGCCAATACTTCGGCTTGTACATCGGATATTTTTGCTATTCTATCTAAGGTTTCTTTATCGAATTGTGTTCCTTCTATTCGATAATCTAATACTTCAAATCCTAAATCATTAAATATATTTTCTGTTTTTGCTTTTACTTCTACTGCAATATTATTAAGATTGCTATCTATATCTACATAAGAAAATTTTGCATTTGCTAAATAATCGGTTATTGGTTGTGTTATTCTAGACAGAAATATTTCTTTTAATTCGGCTTGTCCATAATATTCTTTTCCTGCTACTACATTTTCAAAAAAGGCTTTTGGCTTGGTTATTTTAATACTATAGTTTCCAAATGCTGATAGTAATATTGGAAATGTATATGTTGGATCTGTATATGCGATTGGTACTCGTGTTCCCCAACGCATATTTAATATATCGGCTTTACGGTAAAACCATATTCCTACAACGTGTTCACTTCCTTCTCTTAAGGTTAAAATTTTTTTTATGGTTGTTAAAAATGGTGTGTTATCTGATTTTAAATCGTAGGTTCCCGATTCTTCAAAAATTCCTTCTATTTTTCCTTCGTAAGTTAATATGCATCCTTGTCCTGGTTGTAATATGAGTTTTGATGCATTTTTTATTTCATCTCCTTTCTCGGTAAATTTTAAAAATAATTCGTTTGGTCTTGGTTCTTTCCATTGAATTACTGCTCTAAATTGATTTACTATTCCCATTTTTTTTCTGTTTTATTTATTACTCTTATTTCGAGATTTTAAAGATGTAAATATAAATTCTTATTTTCGTTTATTCTACTAACCTAAGTTCGACCTAAACTTTTAAAAAAGGTTCACAGCTTATTGTGAACCTTTGGTTTTTTATGTGTTTTATTAAAAATCAATATCGTCGCTTATATCGACACTTTGGTCTTTAAATTTTTCTTTGTAGTAGGCTTCCCATTTATCTGATAATTCTGTTTGCAGATGAAATATTTTGTATCTTTCTTCTTGTTCTGGTGTTATTGCTGGTCCTCCTTCTTCTTCAAAAGCATAGCTATCAAAATTTTCTACATCCATTACTTTTTCTTTATAGAAAGCAGACCAATGTCCTCCTAGTTGTGAAAATTCCATTATACTAATTCCAAATTCTTTATCAAAATCTATTTCTAAACCTACTTCACTAGCAATGGCAGAGTAAGCTCTCATTTTTAAATAATCGCTCCATTCTGGATATTTGACTAATACTTCTTCTACTCCTGCTGCTGCTCCTTCTACATTGGCAAATTTTCCTTGTTTTGGATTGGTAAATACTTCGCCATAAAATTTCATATCGTCCATCGACATGCTTGCCATGTTATTATTCCAAAATTCTTGTACTTCTCCCCAAAGTGGTTCTTCGATACTTAATACTTTACATACTTGATCTAATTGCATTCCTGCTGCTAGGTTTGCTCCTGCACATGCATAATCTCTAAATGTTACTCCGTGTTTTTCCATGATTGTTTCTTTTTTGTTTATTCTTTTAGGTATAAGTAATTGTTATTAATTATTAATTCTTTTGGCGATACTGTTTTTATTTTATCTGTTCCGTAGTTAGATGCTGTATAAATTGTATTTCCTTTAACGATATAGTTTCCTCTTTCTTTACTCCAACTTTCGTTTATATTAAACGTTCCTGTTTTAAACATTTCTAGGTTTAGGGTATCGGAAGAATTTGTACTAAACATAAAAAATTTATCCTTTTTAAAAACAATATAATAACTCCATCCATCTTTATCTTTATTTTTTGTTTGATAGATTTTGTCTAATACAGGGTTTGTCTGTTTTATTTTTGTTGTAATTTTATTAAAATGAAATTTGAATCTTCTTTCTTCTTTTTCTTGTTTATCTATTGCTTCTATTTCTATGTGTTTTTTATCGATTAAACGAACGGTAATATTTCCTTCTTTACTCTTTATAATAATTTCATTATCATCATTGGTTTCCCATTTTTTTTCTATATCAAATAATAAAAAAGACATCCTTTTATCTTCTTTAAATTCTAAGATATAAAATAATGAACTTACTGCATCTAATGTAAATCCTCCTATTTCTGGATTATCTTTTTCTATTCGTTTTTCATCTATTTCCCACGTTCCTATTACAGAAGGTGTTTTACATGATAGAATAAACGATAAACTAAATAATATACTAAGTGTATACGTTAATATTTGTCTTTTTTTCATTTTTGTATTATTAAAAATTCAAATCTCTTTTTCTTTCTTCATAAAACCATTTCATTTTTACATCGACATCGTGTTCTATTGTTTCTTTGTAATCTGGTAAAAACTCACTTCGCTCTGTAAAATATTTTATCCAAAAGGCTCTTTCGGTTTCTTCTCTTTTTTTGTATGCTGTGATGTATTCTGTTTTATCTTGCTCTTCTCGTGGTGGTCTAATATCTTGAAATTCTTTTTTTGCTTGTTGCATCGTATCCCATTCTGTAATAGCGGTGTGTTTTGCCAAATTATCTACAACCCAACGAATTTGTGTAATTTTATCGTTTGGTGTAAATGTATTTACGGTATTACAATAATCACAGCTTACATAATGTGAATGGAACACATCTTTACGTACTTCTATTTTTGCGCTACATTGTGTGCATGTAAAGTTTTCGTTTAATCCTTTTACTGCGTGGTCATAAAATTTTTTCGATATTTTGCCTTCTAGTATGATTTCAAATCGTTCGATTCTATCTAAAAATTCTTCTCCTAAACGTACTCCTTTTTGATTTTGATCTATTAATTTCCATCTTTCGATATATTCTTGCATTTGTGGTGCTACTTTATCATCAAAAGTAGTATCTATTTTTGTACGTAATCCTTGTAATTGTGATTTTATTCCTTGCCATGCTGTCATCGTTGGATCTATATCGTAATCGTTTTCTTCTAGATTATCGATTAATGCTTCTTCGGCATTTACTAACGATTCGTTAAATCGTGTTGTCATTTTACCTAAAAACGCATCCCATTTTTCTACTAATTTTAGAAATTCTGGATGTTGTTCTTTAGTTTCTTCTTTTTTTTCTTTTTTTCCAAATAGTCCAAACATATTTTTATTTTTTTAGTCTTCGTATGAAATTTCTCCAAATACTTAATTCTTATAGGTTTCCATTGGTTTATTTTTTGCTGTCGATTCTTATTTCGTTATCTATATCCATAAACTTAAATCCACAATAATCGCAAGTTGTTAAGTTTGTGTCTTTTGGTCTTGCTGCTCCACATCCTTCACATTTACGTGTTTTTGTTTCGGATGTTTTACGTTCGTCTCCATAAATCTTTTTTGATTTATTGGCATTATTGGTTATTTTTTTGAATGGATTTGCCATTTTATTTTTTTTATAAAGATATGTGACTTCTTATTTTTTAAACGAAGTATTTTACATCTGCATGAATGCGTTTTATATTTGCTGTTTTTTATGTAGTTCTTTTACCTTTTTTAACATTTCTTCATAATTCAAATTGTTAATTTTTAATGCTTCTTTCTTTTTTTGCCCTTTTTTTATATATCTAATATTATAGGTTACTTTTCCTTCTTCTTTTTCTTTATGATCTATTAGTATACCATATGATTCTTTGTCTGAAAAATGAAACGTTGTTAATTGTGTTCCATCATCAAGGTATTGTTTTACTAGCATATCCTCTTTTTTTCCAGCAAAAGAAAATATAGCTACTATTTCTCTATCATTTTTATACGAAAGATGTGTTGGTATATCTGTTGAACTATATACTTTATAATATAATCCTACTTCTTTTTTTGGAAATAATGTTGTTACAACTTGTTTTTCTTCTATCTGAATTATTGTTTTTATAAAATCTCTTTTTAAGAAAAAATCCATTTCAACTTTTCCGCTTTGCAATTTTCCATTTTCAAAATGAAGAAATCCTAGAAGTTTTTTATTTTTATAATAGAATACTATTCCTTTTGTTTTCTCCTTATTTGTAAAAGTTACTTCTGCTTTTAGATCTCCTTTAATTGTAAATCCAGTTGTATTATAACTTATCTCTGTTTTATTATGATTATTTATTGTTTTTTCTTTTTTCCCGTTTTTATAGTTGTGTTTATAGTAATATCCTCCAAACGAACCTTCTAAAAGTTCTAATTGTATTCCTTTTATTATTTCTCCGTTTTTATACAACAAACTGTCTTTTACACCGTGTGATGTTTCGTAATATTCAAAACCTTCTTTTTTTCCTTTTTGGTAATTGGATAATATTTTTAAGCCTTCTTGCTTGGATGTTGAAAATTGACCTGAATAGGCTTTTCCTTTTTTGTATATTCCGTTTATTTTTTTTGTTAAACTTGGTAGTTCTTTTTTATTTCTATTAAAATATTTTCCGTGTTTTTTTCCGTTTTTATAATTGTATTTTTTTATTGTATCGCTAATTTCTTCTTGAATGTTTACTTCTATTTCTTCTTGTTTTTTTCCTTTTTTATATTTAGTTATCACATAATTATCATATTTTTTTTCTTTTTTAAAGAACAGTCCTGTATAGGCTTTTCCGTTTTTATATTTTCCTTCTCCTAAAAGGCTGTCTTTGTATTTTAGTATATTTTTTTCTAAAATTGGTGTTCCTTTTTCATAAACTATTTTTTGCAATACAATCGTATTTATAGTTGTAAACTCGCCATCTTTTTCTCCTTTAAAATAACTCATTATTGTATTGTTTTCTCTGTTATAAAAAATTCCTGTAAAGGGTTTGTCCTTTTTATAAATTCCTGTTATGGCTTTACCGTTTTTATAGTTTGTGAAAACTACTTTTTCTATTCCTTCTTTTATATTATCTTTATATGTTGTTATTATATCTAACTTAGCTCGACCTGTTTTATAATTAATACATATTCCGTTTTTTTTACCATTTTTGTATGTAATTTTTTCTTTGTATGTAGATACAATTCCATTATATGGTTTTCCATCTACAAATTCACAAGTAGTTGTTTCTTTTTTTAAAGGTGTATATTTTACAGTGCCTTGTATTAAATCGTTTACATAATTTCCTTCTATTATTATTTTATTTTGTTTATATTCTCTAAATAAACCTTCTCCTTTACCTTTCTTATATGTAATCAAATAATTACTTTTCCAATGCATACCATTGTATGGTTTTCCATCTTTGTATTCTATTGTATATGGCGTGTTGTTTTTATAAATAATTCTTTTCGTTACATTATTATAATCGTCATTTAACTTATGGAAACTAACTTCTTCTAATGTAAATTTTTTGGTATCGTAATTTTTATCGTATTTTTCTTTTTTGCTTACGAATCCTTTTGTGTAATATTTTACAGTAGAATAATCCATTTTTTGTCCTTCATAAGGTTTATTATTTTTGTAGTTGCATATAAAATATTCGTTTTTATGATTTGGTTTTGGTGTCTTTCTCCATACAATTGTATCGTTTTTATATTGTGTTATTTCTTCTATTTCGTCTTCGTAATTGTATTTTTTTTCGATACCATTTTTCTTGTTTTCTTTATAATTTGTATGTTTATAACCATCGATATAAAATCCATTTTTTAATTCGTTATTGGTATAACCTATTCCTAATAAATCTCCTTTTTTATTATACCAATTGGTTTGACTTTCTAAGCCGCTATATACGGTTCTTTCTTTTATATTTTTGAAACTATAATCGTAATATTCTTCTTCTTTTAGTAAATTTCCTTCTTTATATGTCTGTTTTGTACGATATTTTATAACACTTCCATTGTATGGTTTTCCATTTTTATAGGTTGTTTGTACTAGTATTTTGTCTAAATTTTCATCATACGTTATTTCTTCTCCTATCTGAATTCCTTCTTTGTAATTTCTTTCGGTTCTGTCAATTAAAAAACCACCATTCCATTTTTCTCCTTCTTTATATTGTCCATATAACCATTTTTCTCCATTTTTATGATATACTGTTTCTTCTGTTTTTTTATATTCTTTAATAAAAATTATTTTTGATTTTATTGCTGATATTTGCTGATTTTCTTCATAAAAGCTAATTTCTGTACCATGACTTATGGAATAGGTGTCTTTTTTGGTATAAAATAATGTTCCTATTTCGTTATTATTCTTATCGTAATAAACCTCTTTTAATGGTAATTCTTCATTGTAATAACTACTTTGTGAATTTTTTTCTATAAAATAGAATTTTTCCTTTGCTCTTATATTACTATCTTGGTAATAAGTAATATCCGACTGTTTTTTTCCTTTTATATATTTTGTGTAAGAAACTGGACATGCACAATTGTCTTTTATTGTTCCGCTATAAGGTTTTCCGTTTTTATATGTTCCTTTAGAAATTACATTTCCATTGGTAAGAAAACTAATAATTGTTCCTTCTAATTTTCCTTTATCATAATTTCGAAGAATTGTTTTTTTTCCTTTTATATCGTACCATATTATTTCTCCTTGTAATGTTTCTTTTTCTAGGTTAGAAAAGTAACCATCCATTTGCATGTTTCCATTAATATAATAGTCTTTTATTTGATATAGATTATCCTTTATTTTATCTACTAATCGATAAAAATTTGCATTTTCTTGTGTTGTTTTTTTCCAATTTTCATCCAAATATATTTTTTGTTGTCCTAAAATATTTTGAGAGAATATTAGTAATAGCACTACAATTATGGTATTTATTAACTTTTGTTTTATCATTATTTTTATTTTATAATTCAAAAGTAACATCTATTATAGTAACATTAAAAAGCATTTTATAAGCGATAACATGTAATTGATATTTGTCAAAAAAGCCATTTAAAATAATTTAAACGGCTTTTTTAGTTCTTCTTAAAATTAAATTGTGTTAAAATCCATTCCTATTCGCAATTATATGTTATTGATTAACTGAATAACTTCCGATTTTTTTCTTGTAGATACACTTACTAATTCTGCATTTGACAGTTGTAGAAAACCATTTTTATCTATCCCTAAAACATGTTTTATATTTACTAAATGCGATTGATGACACCTTATAAAATCATTTCCTAAAATATCTTGATAATACTTAATATTTCTAGAAACAATAATTTTTTTATCTTTGGTAACAAAAATAGTATAAGCTCCATCTGCTTCTAATCGTATTATTTCTTTTATATAAAAAATAAAATGTTGTTCTGTTGTTTTTAGTACAATTTTTTTTTCTTTTTTTTCTATATTATTTAATAGTAATCTTAATAATTTTTGATGTTCTTTCTTGTTTTCAATATTTAATTTTGCTCTTTTAATTGCTTCTTGGAGTTCTGTTGGATCTAGTGGTTTTAGCAAGTAATCTATTGCGCTAAATTTAAAGGCATCGATTGCATATTGGTTATAAGCTGTTGTAAAAATAATACTAAAATTTACTTCCGATTGTTTTAAAATATCGAAACCTGTACCATCTTCTAATTCTATATCTAAAAATACCAAATCTGGTTTTTCTGTTTTTAATAATTGCATCGCATCTTTTACATAACCTGTTTCTGCTATTACATTTATAGATGGTTCTAATATGGTAAGCATTTTTTTTAATCCGTTTCTTACATGGAGTTCATCTTCTATTATTATTGTTCTTATCATATTTATGAGTTTGTTAGACAAAATCGTATTGTAGTTCCTTTTTCTAAAGATTCTATTACAAACGAATCTTCGTCTTTTTTACCTAATAATTTTATTCTTTTTTTAAAAATATCTGTAGAATGTATTTTGCCATCGCTTTTTACCGATGGGTTTTTCCCGTTGCCATTATCTTTTATTTCATAACAAATTCTATTTCCGTCTCTAGATATATTAAGTATTATCTTTCCTTTAATTTTACTGTTTTTAAATCCATGCTCAATGGCATTTTCTATAAATGGTTGAATCAATAATGGTGGTATTTCTACAATGTTAATATCGACATCTGCAAAAACATTTATTTCGTAATCGAACTTGTCTTGAAATCTCAATTTTTGAGTATCTAAATAGTTTTTTAATGCATCTATTTCTTCTACGAGTAGAATTGTTTTTTGATTGATAAAATCAAAATTCTGACGAATCAATTTTGCAAATCGTGACAAATACGTTGCCGATTTTATAGTATCATTATCCAATAACGAGTTTTGTATTGCAGACAATGCATTAAATATAAAATGTGGATTCATTTGAGATCGTAAAACCATTTGTTCTAAATATAATTTTTCTTTCTCATTTTTTAGCACTTTATTTCTAGTAGATTGATACCAATACAATCCTAATAAAATCAACAATCCAGAGAGAATTCCAAATATAATTTTATTTTTAAAACTTATACTTTTATACTGTTCTATTTCTTTTTTACTCTGAAATAGTTTGTGTTGATTTTTTAGTACTTTTATTTTTTCTTCGTTTTGCTTTTTTATATTTATATTATATACAGAGTCAAATTTAGCTTGGTATATTAATGCTTGTTCAAAATCTTTATTCGTAATTGATGTTTTTAATAAACTACTATAAATATTTTGTAATACATTTTGATTTTTATTTATTTTTTCAATTTCTACAGCTTTTAAAAAATTATCTATTGCCTTTTTATATTCTTTTTTTAGTAAGTAAACTTCGCCAATATTTGCATACGGAATACTATTTGATATTTTTGATTCTCTATTATTTTTTATAGCTTTTCCGTAATATATTAGCGCTTTATCATATTTTCCAAATAATTCATACACTCTTCCAATATTACTATACGATTTACCGATACCTTCTTTATCTTTTAATAAAAAACTAATATCTAATGATTTTTCATTATAAGCTAATGCTTGTTTTATATTGCCCATACTTTTATATATAATTGCAATATTATTATAGGTTGCAGATAGTCGTACACTATCCTTTTCTTTTATAGAAAGATCAACTGTATTAAATAAATAATCGAAGGCTTTTAAGTAATCTTTATTACTATAATATATAAAAGATAATGCATTATTTGCAGAAACTATTTCTTTATTAAATTGATGTGTTTTGGCTAAATCAAGAGCTTCTAATGCTTGATTTGTTGCATCAACAAAATTGTTTAAGCGCACATTAGAATCCGATTGATATAATAAAATTTTTATTGTTTTATTTTCATTTCCTTTAAAAAAAGGCAAAATTTCACGAAATATTTCTAACGCCTTTTTATGATTATTATTTTCTTGATAAGCCGATGCTTGGTAATACTTAATTTCTGCAATAAATTTCTTATTATAATTTCTGTTACGCACCAGTAAACTATCTACATAAATAATAGTATTTGTTGGAGATGATTTATAATTATCTTGCAAATAATTTACGATGTCTTTCTGACCATAACCTATTATCGAAGAAAAAATTAATAAAAAAAAGCTCCATCTTTTCATACCTACAAAAGTAGACTTTTAACATTTGTAACAAAGAATATGTTTGATATTTGCATGAAAAAAATTGATATATGTTATATTCCTTTTGGAATGGAATCAATTAATGTTCTTGTATACTTTGTTTTTGGATTTGCATAAATTTCGTCTGCATCGCCTATTTCTTCTATTTTACCTTGATTCATAACGACCAACTGGTCTGCCATATATTTAACAACTGCCAAATCGTGTGAAATAAAAATGTACGTAAAATTAAACTCTTTTTTTAACTGATTTAATAAATTTAACACTTGCGCTTGTACAGATACGTCTAAAGCAGATACGGACTCATCACAAATAATTAATTTTGGTTGCAAAGCAATGGTTCTTGCAATACCAATTCGTTGTCTTTGTCCTCCAGAAAATTCGTGAGGATAACGATAATAATGTGATTTTTCTAACCCTACTTTTTCTAATATTTCAAAAACCTTTTCTTTTCGTTCGTTAGTAGAATTATATAATTTATGCACTAACATTGGTTCTAAAATAGCCTCTCCAACTAAAATTCTAGGGTTTAATGACGAAAATGGATCCTGAAAAATTATTTGAATTTCTTTACGTAATTTTCTGCGTTCCGATTTACGAAGATTTGTAATATCTTTTCCTTGATAGATAATTGCTCCTTTTGTCGCTTTTTCTAAACCCATAATTGTTCTACCAAGTGTGGTTTTTCCACAACCAGACTCTCCTACTAAACCAAGGGTTTCTCCTTCGTATATTTTTAAAGAAACAACATCGACAGCTTTAACAATAGTTTTTTTAGTTTTAAAATAAGTAGCCAATTCATTTACTTCTAATAGTGGTGGTTTTAAATATAATTTTTGATGGTTTTCTATTCGTTCTTCTTTCGATACTACCACACCCAACCTCTTACTTCTTATTTCTCGATGCTCATCTTTTTCGACTTCTCTTTCTTCCATATAATCATCAATCGTAGGCAAAACTTTTAATCGAACATCTAAACTTGGCTTAGAATGTATTAGAGCTTTGGTGTAATTATGTGTTGGCTTATTAAAAATTTGTTCTACAAAACCATGTTCTACAACATTCCCTTTATACATTACTAAAACACGATTTGCAATTTCTGAAATCAATGCCAAATCGTGTGTAATAAAAAGAATACTCATTTCCGTTTCTTGTTGTAATTCTTTTAACAAAAAAATTATTTCTTTTTGTACTGTAACATCTAAAGCTGTTGTTGGTTCATCTGCAATTAGTACTTGTGGTTTACAAGCAATTGCCATAGCAATCATAACTCGCTGTTTTTGACCTCCAGATATTTGATGTGGATATTGATTAAAAATTTGTTCTGCTCTTGGTAATTTTACTTGATTAAATAACTTAATTACCTCTTTTTTAGCTTCGGTTTTTGAAATTTTTATATGATTTAAAATAACTTCTAAAACTTGATAGCCACATGTTAAACTCGGATTTAAAGAACTCATCGGTTCTTGAAAAATAATCGATATTTTGTTTCCTCTAATTGTTTGAAACTCTTTTTCGGTTAAATCAAATAATTCTTTTTCTTCAAAAAGACAAGAACCCGTAATTTTTGCTTTCTTTAATGGCAGTAATCCCAAAATTGCTAGCGATGTAACAGATTTACCACTACCAGATTCGCCAACAATTCCTAAAATTTCATTTTTGTTTACATCAAAAGAAATAGTATGAACGACCTTATTCTCTTCTCCTTTAGATGGAAAAGCAATGGATAGATTTTTTATTTTTAGTATTGGATTCAAACTATTTTATTTTTTCAATAAAAGTATTCAAATTTTCTTTAACAGTCTCCGAAATTTCTTCGTTTCTTATCCAACAATGTACATCTGTAAGATAGTTCATTCCTAAATAATTTGCAGATTCTTTAAAAGGCATCTGAAATCCTTTTTTTAATTCTTTATCGTGACCACAACTAATAACAGCCATTTCCATTCCTCTTAATTTTCTACCTAAATCTTTTCTTGTTTTTAAACAATCTGAAAATCGGTCAAAAAAAGTTTTTAATATTCCACTCATAGCATACCAATAAACAGGTGTTGCAAAAATAATTAGCGTATAATTTGTTACAATTTCTTCGATTAAAGGCAAAAAATCATCCTTGCTGTTTTTAAATTCGTAATCAAACTCTAAAATGTTTTTGGTTTTTAAATCTACTACTGGAAAATTTGTTTTTTGATGTACAAATTTAACCATTTTATAGGTTTCTCCTTCACTATTTGATGAGCCTAAAACTATAATTGCTTTTTTCATGAGAATGTTTCATATACATAGGTAAAATTAGTTAAAATACTTCATTATATGCATTATAATCTAACAATTTACGCTATCAATTATTTATTTTAAATGAAAATTACATATTATTTAGAACAATTCTAAATAATATGAGATATATTTTTATATTTGCAGGAAATAGTGTTCTATTTATAATCATTCTAAATAATAAAATAATGCAAAAAAAGATAATACTTATAACATTGCTAATAACAATACAATTCTATTGTCAAAAAGAAAACACAATTGGTTCAAAATTACAAACAAATGCAGCAGAAAAGTTAATCAATACAAATCTTAAAAAAGGCTTAACAATTGGTGGATATGCACAAATAGATTACAACCAAAAAGAAAGCGATAATGGCATCTTAGATGTACATCGATTCGTGTTATTATTTGGTTATAAATTTAGCGATAAAGTACAATTTGTATCCGAAATAGAATACGAGAATGTAAAAGAAGTTTTTGTAGAACAAGCCTTTTTAAATTATACAATAAATGATAATATGAATTTAAAAGCTGGTTTAATGCTTGTTCCTATGGGAATCATAAACGAATACCACGAACCAACAACTTTTAATGGTGTAGAACGACCTAGTATGGATAAAAGTATTGTTCCAACAACTTGGCGAGAAATTGGTGTTGGAGTTTCTGGAAGATTTGACGATATAAGTCTAAAATACCAAGCATTTATTTTTAATGGATTTTCTTCTGTAAACGGAACTAAAGTTTTAGGAGGAAGCAATGGTTTAAGAAACGGAAGGCAAAAAGGAGCGAAATCTACAATAAACACACCAACCATTTCTATCAAAATAGATTATTACGGTATCGCAAAACTTCGATTAGGAATATCTGGATATTTTGGAAAAACACAACCAAAAGATGACGTACAAAATCTTATAGGTGCCGATGTAGGAATTAATATGGTTGGATTAGATGCTAGATACTTCAATAAAAAAATTACAGCAAGAGGTCAATTTATTTACACCGCTATTTCAAATACTTTTGCATATAATCTTGCAAATTCTGCAAAATTAGGAAGTAGATTACAAGGTTTCTACATAGAAACAGCATATAATTTATTACCAATAACCAAAAAACAAAAATTAGATGCTTTTGTTCGTTACGAAAAATACGATACACACCATAAAGTAGCAACAAATATCATTAAAAATCAAACCCATAATAGAAATGAAATAACATTTGGACTAACCTACCATATAGCAAACGGTGCTGTATTTAAAGCAGATTACCAAATAAAAAATAATGCTGCAAAAAATACAATACTAAAAAATCAATTTAACTTAGGTGTAGGTATATTCTTTTAAAAATGAAAAAAATACAATTAATAATCATACTCTCAACAATATTCCATTTATCATTTCAGATACCAAAACCACTTTATAAAAAAGTAGTCAAAGAAATAAAAACAGTTTTTAAAACTAACCAATTTTCATTACACAAAATTAAAATTTCAAAAGAACAAAAAAACAATTTAAAAATAAATACAACGACATTATTTAAGATTCAAAATAAAAACCAACTATTAGGTTATGCTTATGTAGATAAAGCAAATAGTAAAGTAGATAAATTTGATTATTTAATACTTTTAAATACCAAATTAGTTATACTAAAAACGAAGATATTAATTTATAGAGAAGATTATGGTAATGAGATAAGTAGCAAACGATGGTTAAAGCAATTTATTGGATTAAAAACAACTGATAAAATAGAATATAATATAAATATTGATGGTATTTCTGGAGCAACAATTTCGGCAAAATCAATGACTCATGCAGTAGCAAAAGCATTAAAAAAGTTACAAAAGTTACAAAAAAATAATACATTATGAAAATACAATTAAATGGATTAATCTATCGTTTTCCAAAAGAATTAAAATTGCTTATTACCGCTTTTCTTTTTATATTAAGTATCGGATATTATTCTGGACTCTTATTTGTAAATAATACTACGGCAACAAATCCAAAAGGAATCCAAGAAAATTATTTAGGAAATGAAAACGATGAATTAGCAACTAAAATGAAATTCAAAAAATCAAAAAGAGAAATAATATCCATCGTACATACACATATATTATCTATGGCAATGATTTTCTTTTTCGTAGGATTACTATTTTTAACCACACAATTAAATTATAAATTAAAACTCATCTTAATTATAGAACCCTTTGTATATATAATACTAACTTTTGGAGGGATTTATCTTTTATGGAAAGGCTTTACAATGCTAAAATATATTATTATTATTTCTGGTAGTATAATGACTTTATCCTATACAACAATGGTTGTAATCATAATAAAACAACTCTATAAATATCCAAAAAACTAAAACTTTAACATTTTAAAATGTTAAAGTTTGTAAGTAATTATTTTTTTAACGCCTAAGCAAATAGAAAACCACCAAAGGCCTTTGTAGTTTTTCTTTTTTTAACTTAAAACAATAACATTATGAAAAGAATAATTACAATTATTATTACTATTACTTTATATAGTATTAGTCAAAATACACAATCACAAATTGTTATAACAAATAACAATGTGTTTAACACAGCAGATCAAATGCTGCTTGCTAACGAGTTGTTTGATAGTGGAGAACCATTTGCAGAAGCACTCGGTTACAATTTAGATAATTTAGATCCAATGATTCCAAACTCTCCAGATCAATTAGCTTATGCAACAGGTATCGAAAATTACGAATATTCGAGATATTTGTTAAATACGCTTAACGGACGTTCAGGAATGGGATTACACATGATGTGGTCGCCAATAATCATGGAAAATGCAGCCATGCAACCAGCTTCTTTTGACGGAATGTTTACAGGAGGAACTCCAAACGGATTTAAAGAAGATGATATGCTAATGCGAATGATTCAAAGTTTTGGTATGAATGCAAATTTTACACCATTTGCAAACCCATTTCCACAATTTGCAGATTTTGTTAGTGGCGATACCAATTTACCGCAAACAGTACAAAGTGACTTTCTAAATAATTTTGCTTCCACACGGTGGAATAGATCTTTAATGGATAAAACTTTAAATTTAGGTGCAATGGGACAATCTGCTTCAAAACAATACCTTTGGGCACAAGATATGTTAAGTGCTTTCCATGATGGTAATGATGCAGAAGTAATACCAAACGGAACAAATTCACCAGATTTACCAAACAGTCCGAATTTTGATCCAAACAATAATATTTTTTACGGAGGAAACAATGTAGATGGTTTTATTGGACAAATTCTAACGGCAGAGTCTGTTAATAAAACAAAATTTATTCTAACACAATTAGCCTACGATGGAACTACGCTAGGAGGAGTAAATCCAGCAACATACAATCCAGCAAACGGAATTAAATATTTCCCAACAAAAATAGCAGTAACAGAAGCACCAGTGTTAGCAGGATTACCACCAAAAGCAACCACATTTACAGTAACCGATCCAATGAGTAAGTTATTTGACCAATACTCTTATCTGTTAGCAACAGCAAGTTATAGAAATATGATGGACCCAAATAATAATAGTGATGCAGCACATTTAGCATATCACGAAGTATTTGATGGATTTCCATTTCCAGCAAATATGGCAACAACAGGAACACCAGGACCATACGACCTAATGTCTGGAGCGAGTAAAGTATTATTTTTAAATATGATGGCAATGCATTACAACACAACCGAAAATACATTTGTAGATGACTCTATGCTAAATAACTCTGGAATGCCAGTAAAAGGAACAACCATAACTACAGTAAATGCAGGATATGTTATCGTTACTCTTGCAAAATTTGCACAAGAATTTTTAGGAACACCATTAGAAACAGCTGCAAATAATGCATTAACAGCACAAGCAAATTACATTATAGCAAATTTAAAAGACGCAACAGGCGGATACTACAATGCATACACAATAGGAACAGGTGCAGACACAACAACCAAAACATTGGCAACCAATGCTGCCATTATAAGAGGTCTTTATGCAGCATATAATGCAACAAACAATGCAAGCTATTTAAATGAAGCAAATGCAAATTACAATTACATAATAGCAAACTATTACATTCCAACCGAAAAAGTTTTTAGAACAGAAGAAGCAAATGATACAGCAACATATACACCTTGGAATCTAGCAATATTATCAGGAGCAATGAGAGAAGCAAGCATTACAGGAAATATTATAACCGCAGCTAACACCTATAAAGATGTATTTGATAAAATATATAATAAAATGATATTATCGGAAGCAGAAGCAACAGGAGAAGATGGAACAGGATCCGATAATGACGGAATACCATATATTGTAGGAGGAACAAAACCCTTCGTTTTTGCAGCAGAAGCAACCTATACGATTACCACAGCAAGTGTTGAAAATATTAATTTAGGAATTACTAAAGTTACCATTTATCCAAACCCTACAAAATCAAAAATAAATATCACTTTAGAAATAAATAAACCAGCAAGAGTAAATATAGATATAGTAGATGTAAATGGAAGAATTATTTATACAGTTTCACAAAATAAATTAGAGGCAGGTACACAATACATTAAAATACCTATAACCAATATAGAATCAGGTATTTATTTCATTAAAATAAAAACAGATAAAGGTATTTTTACAACAAAAAAAATAGTAAAAATTTAATTTATTGAACCTAAAAAACGCACAAAACTTCCTAGAATAATTTTAGGGAGTTTTATGCGTTTTTAATCTTTTCGAAATAGCACAGTACAAAATATTTATTTTGATAATTAATAAAATTGTAATATATTTGAACATTCCCTATTTATTTTTAACGTATAATATTAACTTAAATTTTATTCTTATGAAGTACAATTATGTCAAATTGTTGCTATGTGTAGCAATTTTAATGAGCTCAATTTCTTATGCTCAAAAACAACCAACCACATTTATCAAATTAGATAAATCTACTAATTATTCTTTACAAAATGCAAAACAAATAATTAAGGAAAATCTTAAAATGTCTACCAAAGACAACTTAATTAAAATAAAAACAGAAAAAGATAAATTAGGCTTTACACACGAAAAATACCAACAAACTTTTAAGGGAATAAAAGTTGAATTTGGTACGTATACAGTACATGCAAAAAATGGCAGTATAAAATCAATGAATGGAGAGTTATTTTCAACAAAAGAAATAAATACAACTCCATCAATATCTAAACAAACGGCTTTAAATAGAGCAATAGCTTATGTGGGAGCAGAAAAATATATGTGGGAAGAAAAAAATGTATTTAATTATACTAAACCACGAGGAGAATTAGTAATTCTTCCAGCAATAAAAGGAAATACAGCAAAGAGTAAACTTGTATATAAATACGATATATATGCAGATGCTCCATTATATAGAGCAAATGTTTATGTAGATGCACATACAGGAGAAGTAGTATTCGAAAATAAAAAAATACATCATGCAAATACTCCAGCAACAGGAACAAGTTTGTATAATGGTACCGTTTCATTTACGGCAGATAGTTTTAACGGATCGTATAGGTTACGACAAACAGCAGATGGAAACGGAATTCAAACTTTTGATATGAATAACGGAACAAATTATGGTAGTGCCTCAGAAGTTACAAGTAATTCTGCTAGTTTTACAAATGCAGCAACAGCAGTACAAGCACATTGGGGAGCAGAAAAAACACATAAATATTATGTACAAAAACACGCAAGAAATTCCTACGATAATAACGGAGCAATAATTAAATCTTATGTAAGTTATAGATCAAACTATGTAAATGCATTTTGGAACGGTAACGTTATGACTTATGGAGACGGAGATGGTACCAATTACGGACCATTAGTATCTTTAGATATTGTAGGACACGAAATTACACATGGCGTAACAGAACGTTCTGCTAATTTAGTTTACAGCTACGAATCTGGAGCATTAAACGAATCTTTTTCGGATATATTTGGAGAATCTATAGAGAACTTTGGACAAGGAAATAACGACTGGTTAATGGGAGAACAAATAGGTGCAGGAGGTTCTGGAGGAGCATTACGCTCTATGAGCAATCCAAATACTTATGGAGATCCAGATACTTATCAAGGAACAAACTGGGCAACAGGATCTGCCGATAACGGAGGAGTACATACAAACTCGGGAGTACAAAACTTCTGGTATTACATATTATCTGTAGGGAAATCAGGAACAAATGACAATGGAGATGCATATACAGTAAGCGGAATTGGAATGGATAAAGCAGGTAAAATAGCATATAGAAATTTAACTGTTTATTTGAGTTCTAATTCAAATTACGCAGCCGCAAGAACAGGAGCAATACAAGCAGCAGTAGATTTATATGGCGCAGGATCGGCAGAAGAAATAGCAACAACCAATGCTTGGTATGCTGTTGGTGTTGGTGCAGCTTACGGCGGTGGCGGTGGCGGCTCTAGCTACTGTACTTCTAAAAGTACAAACATTAACGATGAATATATTGGAAGAGTAAAGTTAAATACGATTAATAATGCTTCTAGTGGACAATTTTACAGCGATTTTACAAGTATTTCAACAACTTTAAGTAAAGGGTCTGCCTATACAATTACCATTACTCCTACATGGACAGGAACAGTATATAACGAAGGATATGCCGTTTGGATTGATTATAATGGCGATGGCGATTTTGCAGATTCTGGAGAATTGGTTTGGAGTAAATCTGCTTCTAAAACAACACCAGTAAGCGGTACATTTACCGTTCCAAGTTCTGTATCGGCAACAACAACAAGAATGCGTGTTTCTATGAAATATAACGCAACTCCATCAGCTTGTGAAACCTTTACTTATGGAGAAGTAGAAGATTATACCATAAACTTTGGTGGCGGAAGTAGCTGTGTAGCAACAAACTTAAAATTTATATTTGATAATTATCCAGAAGAAACAAGTTGGGATATTAAAAATGGTAGTGGTACTGTAGTTGCTTCTGGAGGAACTTATGCATCTCAAGCAGATGGCTCTACACTTAATATCGCAAATTGCTTACCCGTAGGATGTTATACCTTAACGGTAAAAGATTCATACGGAGATGGTATGTGCTGTAGTTATGGTAATGGTTCTTTCACACTAACTGGTGGAGGTACAACACTTGCTTCAGGAGGTTCTTTTTCTAGCTCTTCTACAAATAGTTTCTGTGTAGGAACTGGCATTACCGAATTTGCAAATAACAATAGTAATAATGAGACTCTAGTCGATGAAGTAACCATATATCCAAATCCAGCAAAAGAGATTATAAGTATTAGCCTAAGAGATCAAAAAATGAATCAATACCTTATTACAAATATGATGGGGCAAATCGTTTCTAAAGGAACAGTAGCAGAAAAAAATATCCGCATTTCAAACCTTAAAGAAGGAGTTTATTTCATTGAATTTTCAAGCGATAAAAAACGAATTATAAAACGTTTTATTAAAAAATAACTACTAAATAATTTATTATTTAAAACCCAAGCAAATTGCTTGGGTTTTTTTATTTAATTTGCAGCCTAATAGAAAAAATACTAATGAATTACTTATCCGTAGAAAATATAACGAAATCTTTTGGAGAACATCCAGTCTTAAAAGACATATCGTTTGGAATTAATAAAGATCAAAAAATTGCTTTTATTGCCAAAAATGGTACAGGAAAAACAACTTTATTAAATATTATTGCTGGAAAAGAAAGTTTAGATAGCGGTCAAGTGGTTTCTCGTAAAGGGTTAAATATTGTTTACTTAGAACAAAAAGAAACTTTAAATCCAAATTTCACAATAGATGAAGCAGTATTTAATTCGGATAATCCAATGCTAAAAGTAGTAGAAAAATACGAACATGCATTATTAAATATGGAAGATGTTGATGCGTATCAAGATGCTTTTGATGCAATGGAACAACATAATGCTTGGGATTTTGATACACAATACAAGCAAATACTCTCTAAATTAAAATTTAACGACCATACACTAAAAATAAACACACTTTCTGGAGGTCAGAAAAAAAGACTATCTCTAGCAATTGCACTAATTAACAAACCAGATTTACTAATTTTAGATGAACCAACGAATCACTTAGATTTAGAAATGATAGAATGGTTAGAAAGCTACTTTAAAAAAGAAAAAATCACTTTATTTATGGTTACACACGACCGTTATTTTCTAGAACGTGTTTGTAACGAAATAATGGAACTCGATGAAGGGAATATTTATAAATACAAAGGTAATTATTCGTATTACTTAGAAAAAAAAGAAGAGCGTTTAGCTATAGAACGAGTTACTTTAGGTAAAGCAAAATCACTTTTTAAAAAAGAATTAGATTGGATGCGTCGGCAACCAAAGGCACGTACAACCAAATCTAAATCTCGTATTGAAGATTTTTATAACATTAAAGAACGAGCATCACAACGCAGAAATGACCATGTCATGCAACTCGAAATTAATATGGAACGTATGGGTTCTAAAATTTTAGAATTACATAACATTTCAAAATCATTCGACGATTTGGTAATTCTAGATAAATTCGAATACGTTTTTAAACGAGGCGAACGTATTGGTATTATTGGTAAAAATGGTACTGGAAAATCTACCTTTCTAAATATGATTACCAACGAAATGGAAGTAGATTCAGGAAAAGTGATTATTGGAGAAACCATAAAGTTTGGTTACTATCGTCAAAGCGGAATTGTAGTTAAAGAAGGTCAAAAAGTAATAGAAGTCATTAAAGAATTTGGAGAATATATACCATTAAAAAGCGGACAAAAATTATCTGCTAGTAATCTATTAGAACGTTTTATGTTCGATCGAAAAAAACAGTACGATTTTGTAGAAAAATTATCTGGAGGAGAATTAAAACGTTTGTTTTTATGTACGGTTTTAATTCAAAATCCAAATTTTTTAATCTTAGACGAACCAACAAACGATTTAGATATTGTAACCTTAAATGTATTGGAGAATTTTTTATTAGATTTTCCAGGAAACCTATTAGTTGTTTCGCATGATAGGTATTTTATGGATAAAATAGTAGATCATTTATTTGTATTTCGTGGCGATGGTGTGGTAGAAGATTTTCCTGGAAATTATTCCGATTATCGCATTTATGAAGATTCTAAGCCAAAAGAAGAAAAAACAAAAGAAGAAAAAGAAATTATTGTAAAACAAACTCCAAAAGGAATACATTCTCGTGAAGAAAATAGAGCCTTTAAAAAACTAGAAAAAGATATAACGCGTTTATCAAAAAAGAAAAAAGATATCGAAGAAAAATTTAGCAATAGCGAAATTCCAATTAATGATATTGAGGCAATCTCTAAAGAATTAGAACAAATTATAGTAGAATTAGAAGCCAAAGAAGAACGTTGGTTGGAACTTAGTATGTTACTAGAATAGGAACAAAAAAATAAGCCGTTCTTACTCAATTAAGTCAAAAATACAATTTAATAATTATTACATTTACTACTTAAATTTAACAATGATTAAAAACTACATATTCGATTTTGGAGATGTCTTTATAAATTTAGACAAACCAGCAACCGCTAGAGAACTGTTAAAATTAGGAAAATCAACGTTTAATAAAGAAATGATTACTAAAAATAATCAATACGAAAAAGGATTACTTAGTACCGATGAGTTTCTAGATTATTACCAAATACAATTTCCAAAAGCAAGTAGAACAGAATTAAAAAATTATTGGAATAAAATTTTATTAAACTTTCCAACATATAGATTAGAATTTATTGAAAAATTTTCTAAAACAAATCGTTGTTTTTTACTGAGTAATATTAACGATTTACATTTAACATACATTCAAAAGCAATTAGGAGAAACCTTTTACAATCGGTTTATTTCCTGTTTTGAAAAAACATATTTTACACACAAAATTCATTTAAGAAAACCAGACAAGTCTATATTCGAATATGTTTTTAAAGAAAGTAATCTAAATCCGAAGCAATGTTTTTTTATAGATGATACGCTTGAAAATACCAAAACTGCAACTAGCTTTGGAGTAATCTGCTGGACAATAGATCCGCAAAAAGAAGACGTTATAAATTTAGAAAATGTGCTACAAAAAATAAATAAATAACCTTTTTTAGGTCACTTTCTATTTATAAAAAACCGCACAAAATATTTGTGCGGCTTAACGTTGTCAATCATCCACTTACACCAACTCAACATCAAAATAGTTTAAATCTATTTAGCGCATTTTGAAATTGAATTGGTATCACTTTTCTACTTTTAAAAAATCTTTCATAACTTGTACCAATTGTGCTTTTGGTAATGCGCCTTGTGCCATTTGAGGAGATTCTTCCATAGGACAAAACAACATGGTAGGAATACTACGAACTGCAAAAGCAGCAGCTAATTCTTGTTCTACTTCAGTATCTACTTTATAGATGTTTATTTTTCCCTCATACTCCTCAGATAATTGTTCCAAAATAGGAGCAACCATTTTACAAGGACCACACCAATCTGCATAAAAATCTATAATACAAGGAATATCTCCTTCAAATTTCCATTCTTTATTAACTTCATAGTTAAAGACTTTTTCTAAAAAAGTTTTTTTATTTAATAATTCTGTCATTTTAATTATTTTAATTTTTTATTTTATTTGAATTGTTTATACAAAACAACTCCATTCGTTAGATACAATAAATATACCATTTGAATTAGACGACAAAGTGACTGAAAATTACTTAATTATGTCGTAACATTTGTTACACTTGTAAGAATATTTTAAAATGTACGTCAAAATCAAAAAATAATCTTTAATCAAAATTATAATATCATGAATAAATTACAATTAGTTTTAAGAATCGTTTTAGGCATCGTATTAATCGTATTTGGGGCAAATAAATTTTTACAATTTATGCCAATGCCTCCAATGGAAGGCGATGCAGCTACGTTTATGGGAGGATTAAAAATCTCTGGATATATGTTTCCATTATTAGGAATATTAGAAATAATAATTGGTGTATTATTAATACTAAATAAAGCAGTGCCTTTTGCACTAATATTATTAGCTCCGTTAGCAGTAAACATGGTATTATTTCATGCAGCAATGGCGCCAGTAGGTATTGGACCAGCAGCTTTGGTCTTTATTTTAAATGCATACCTAATGTATGCAAATTGGGATAAATTTAAAGGACTTTTTTAATCCTAGAATAAGCAAGTTAAAAAACATATCTATATTTAAAATCTATTTTGCTTTAAAACAGAATAGATTTTTTTCGGTTTCTAAAAATAATGTACCTTTGCAGCCGTTAAAAAAGAAAAACAAACAATTAAATAAAAAATTATGAGTAAAAAAGGAATTTTTGCAATTGTATTAATGTTTAGTATATCATTAATTTTTGCACAGGAGAATAAAGAAGAAGTAAAAGATGGATGGAAAAAAGGAGGTAATGTAGCAATTACATTTAACCAATCTGCATTTAACAATGAGTGGACTGGTGGAGGTATCTCTAACTTGTTAGCAAACATTCTAGTAAATTATGATATGAATTTAACCCAAGGAGACTTAATTTGGGATAATAAATTAATTGCGGATTATGGTGCATTAAAAAATAAAGGAGATGAAAATTTTACAAAATCTAATGACCGTTTAGAGTTTAACTCATTATTAGGTAAAAAAATGAAAGGGTTTTGGTATTATTCTGCATATTTTAATATGAAAACACAGATGGATACTGGTGTCGATGGAGATGGTAATAAAACAACACATTTCTTCTCTCCTGCATATTTTCAAGTAGGACCTGGTTTATTATGGAAAAAATCGGATAATTTAAAAGTAAATATTTCGCCAGCAGCAGCAAAATATATTATTGTACACGATGAGTTTGCAGGTTCTTTTGGAACAGATTTAGGAAAAACTTCTGCTTTTGAATTAGGAGCTTCGGTAAATGGATATTACAAATTAGGATTAGGAAAAAATATTTCTATGGAAAACCTATTAGGATTATATTCAAACTACCTAAACGAAGCAAAAAATGTAGATGTAGATTATACAATGAATTTAGTAATGACAGTAAATAAATATATTTCTACAAATTTAACTTTTCAAGCAATTTACGATGATAACGCACAAAGAAATGGTTTTCAAATAAGAGAAGCATTTGGCGTTGGAGTTAATTTCAAGTTTTAATAAAAAAAAGTATCTTTAAAAGCGTAAAACTTAAGTTTTACGCTTTTTTTATGCCTTAAATTACCATTACTAATAAAATTGCAACTAAAAGTGATATATTTGTTTAAGCTATCTCAATTTATACGACTAAATCGGAATAAAAAGAAAATATATGAGAATAATAATACTTTCAGTAAGCGAAAATATATATTCAACCAATAGATTAAAACAAGAAGCAGAAACTAGAGGTCACGATGTACGTGTCGTAAATCACACAAAATGTTCGGTTTTAATTGGCGAAGGAAAACCAAAAATAATATACGAAGGAAAAAATATTATCAATGATGCAGATGCAATAATTCCACGAATAGGAAGTTCCGTTTTTAGACATGGAGCAGCAGTTGTAAAAGAATTTGAAATGAATGGTGTATATAGTGTTGCAACATCTCTTGGTATTGCAAGAGCACAAAATAAAGTACGCACACTTCAAATAATGAATCGAAAAAATGTATCAATACCAAAAACGGTTTTTTCTATTAATCCAGACAATATAGAAGAACAAATAGAATTACTTGGAGGAGCACCAGTTATTATAAAATTACAAGAAGGAACACAAGGGTTAGGCGTCATGTTAGCAGAATCAAAAAAATCGGCAAAATCTATTATAGATACTTTTTACAATATGGATGCTAACATATTACTACAAGAATTTGTAAAAGAATCTAATGGCGAAGATATAAGAGTAATTGTAGCTGGAAATAAAGTAGTATCTGCAATGAAAAGAATTGGTGTAAAAGGAGATTTTCGCTCCAATATTCATAGAGGAGGAACAGGAGAAACTGTAAATCTAACCAGTAGAGAAGTAAAAACAGCCATAAAAGCAGCACGTTTTTTGAGTTTACCAGTTTGTGGTGTTGATTTGATACGGTCTAAAAAAGGCTCTCTCTTAATAGAAGTAAATTCTACACCAGGATTACAAGGAATAGAAGCATACACAAAGGTAAATGTAGCCATAGAAATCATTAAATTTTTAGAAAAAAATGTTCGAAGAAGATTTTAAAAATGAAATCGTTGAAATACGTGGGCATAAAATAAGATTAGGAGAAAATAAACTTATAAAAATCCCAGTAGATCGGCTACCAACAGGAACATTAATAGAAATTCCCGTTTATGTTTTTAACGGAAAAAAAGAAGGACCAACCATACTTTTACAAGGAGGATTACATGGAGATGAAGTTAATAGTATCGAATTGATACGAAGAATGCTTATTGATAAAAATTATAAAATACACAGAGGTTGCGTTATTGTAGTACCTTTATTAAATGTATTTGGATTTTTAAATTTATCTAGAGACATGCATGGAAAAGATGTAAATCGAAGCTTTCCTGGTTCAAAAAAAGGATCTTTAGCAAGTAGAATGGCATATTATTTAATGAAAGAATTAGTCGCAAATGTAGATTTTGGAATAGATTACCATACAGGAGGCGAACAACGAAGTAATTTTCCACAAATACGATATACACCAAACGATGAAAGAGCAAAAAAACTAGCAACTCTTTTTAATGCACCATTTATGTTTGGATCTAAATTAATTCCTAAATCATTTAGAAATGAATGTTATAAAAATAATATACCGATTTTAGTTTATGAAGCTGGAGAATCATTACGATTAAACGAATTAGCAATAAAAAAAGGAATTAATGGTACGCTAAATATATTTCGATATTTTGATATGATTGCTAAAAATGTAGTTATAGAAAAATCAATTCCAAGTATTGAAATACTTAATAGAAAGTGGATAAGAGCCAAAATAGCAGGACTTTTTAGTAGCAATACTAGTAATGGCGATATGGTTAAAAAAGGGCAAATATTAGGACATATTATGGATACTTATGGAGAAACTAATTTTGCCGTAAAAGCACCTTATAATGGCTATATAATTGCAGTAAATAATTTTCCGATTATAAATATGGGAGATGCATTATTTCATATTGGAAAGTCGCATTAAAATTAAGTAGAGTACTAAAAACAATTTTATTATATTTACCAACTTAAAATTTAGGAAAACTATTAATTATAATTTATGTCAGACCAACCAAAACATACTTTAGATCCAAATAAATGGATTAGTTTACATTCTGATTATATGTATAATTACACCATAACAAGGGTTAACAAACATGAATTAGCAAAAGATTTGGTGCAAGAAACCTTTTTTTCAGCACTAAAAGCAATGAAAAATTTTAAGGGAAAAGCTTCCGAACGAACTTGGTTAATCTCTATTCTAAAGCGAAAAATAATAGATTATTATCGAAAAATAAATTCTAAAAAAGGAAGTGCAGAAATTAGAATGAGTTTTTATGAAGATGGAGAAAGTAAAGGAAAATGGTTAGAAGAAAGAGCACCATCCAATTGGGAAAATGAAGCAGATGCTACAATAGAAAATTTAGAATTAAAAAGTGCCATTGATTTATGTGTCGATAAACTTCCCGAAAAATACCGAATGGTTTTTTTATTAAAAACAGTACAAAATTACGAAACAGAAGAAATTTGTAATGAATTAGATATAACATCGTCTAATTTGTGGGTAATTATACATAGAGCCAGAGTACAATTAAGAGCATGTTTAGAAGGAAATTGGTTTAATAATTAAATTATATGAGTAAAAAAATATTAATAAAATGCGATGAAGCAACTACTATTTGTGATAAAAATCAATACTGCGAAGCTTCTACTTTTGATAAAATAAGATTGTCGATTCATAATTTTTTATGTCATCGATGTAAGTTATATTCAGAACAAAACGCCACAATGACCAAATTATTTAAAGTACACTTTAAAAAAACAGAAGAGCAACACTTATGCCCTTCGGATAAAGAAAAACTACAAAAAGCTTTAGAAAAAGAATTAAGTAAAACCGACAAGTAGATTTTTAAAAAATATGCACTTTTTACCAAATAATATAGATGATTATGCCGTTAATCATACCGAAGAAGAACCTAAACTTTTACAAGAATTAAATAGAGAAACTTGGCAAAAAGTACTAATTCCAAGAATGCTTAGTGGTTCGTATCAAGGAAGAGTTTTAGCAATGATATCTAAAATAAGAAATCCTAAAACCATTTTAGAAATAGGAACTTATACAGGATACTCTGCACTTTGTTTGGCAGAAGGTTTACAAAAAAAAGGTGTTTTACATACCATTGATATTAACGAGGAATTAACAGATTTTCAAAAAAAATATTTTGATAAATCAAATTATAAGCATCAAATAAAGCAATATTTAGGAAATGCTTTAGATATAATTCCAACAATTAATGATACGTTCGATTTGGTATTTATAGATGCAGATAAACCTAACTATTCCAATTATTATCATGCAATAATCGATAAAATGAATTCTGGCGGAATAATAATTTCAGATAATGTTCTTTGGAGCGGAAAAGTTGTAGAAAAACTAGATCCAAAAGATGAAAGCACAAAAGAACTTCTTAAATACAACAAGCTACTCAAAGAAGACAAACGAGTAGAAACCGTTTTACTACCAATACGCGATGGTTTATCGGTTAGTAGAGTTGTTTAAAATAACCTCTTTTTGAGTGGTTTTTTGAACAAAGAAAAATAATAACAATTATTTCTTTGCTTCCACTACATTTCTACTTTGCGTCCTTTACGTAAAAAAATCTATTGACATACAAAATCAAATCACAACAGTACCTCTATCTGGTTTTAAAGCATTCTTATAAGTAAGCATGTTTATTTCATCCACAATAATATAAGCAGTACAAAAATAATCCGATTTTTTAGCTATATCCGATTTATAGAAATGCAGTTTTTCGATAGTAGCAAATTCTTTTAAATGAATTACATGATGCTTAGCAGTTTCTAAAGCATCAGGACCTCTAAACTCCCAAATTAATCGTATTTTTCTATTCATCATTTTGTTTTATTAGATGCAAAAGTAATTATATCTTTGTAAAAATATTTTATTTTGATTGAAAACCAGTTTATTTTAAAAAATACAGATTTTTCAAAACTTGAAAAAGGAAGTTTTACCTATAAAACACCTAGTAATATTGCTTTGGTAAAGTATTGGGGAAAAGAAGCAAATCAGATACCAAAAAATACATCGATAAGTTTTACGTTAAGTGCATGTTTTACTTTGACTACTTTAGAATTTTCTAAAAGAAAAAAGAATACAAATATCTTTGATTTTGATGTGTATTTTGAAGGTAAAAAAAACGATAATTTTAAACCAAAAATTCAAACTTTTTTTGAAAGAATTATTACGTATGTCCCATTTTTAAAAAACTATCAGTTTGTTATAAAAACAAGAAATTCTTTTCCTCATAGTAGTGGCATTGCATCTTCTGCGAGTGGAATGGCTGCTTTAGCATTGTGCATTCTAGAAATGGAAAAAGCAATAGATCCAAGTATTACAGGCGATTATTTTAATAAAAAAGCCTCCTTTTTGGCAAGATTAGGCTCAGGTAGTGCAAGTAGAAGTATAGAAGGCGAAGTTGTCGTTTGGGGAAATCATAAAAAAATAATGGGAAGCTCCAATTTATTTGGAATAAAATATCCAAACAAATTACATGATAATTTTAAAAATTATCACGATACAATTTTATTAGTAGACAAAGGCGAAAAGCAAGTTTCAAGTACAGTTGGTCATAATTTAATGCAAAATCATCCATTTGCAGAAGCTCGTTTTATACAAGCAGGAACAAATATAGAAAAAATAAATACTATTTTACAAAATGGTAATTTAGAACAGTTTATAAGTATTATTGAGAGTGAAGCTTTAACATTGCATGCAATGATGATGAGTAGTAATCCGTATTTTATTTTAATGAAATCAAATACCTTAAAGATTATTGAACAAATCTGGAAATTTCGAAAAGAAACAAAAACCAATATTTGTTTTACCTTAGATGCTGGAGCAAATGTACATGTTTTGTTTCCAGAAAAAGAAAAAGAAATCGTTACCAATTTCATAACAAGTAAATTAATTACTTATTGCCAAAATAATCAGTATATTTGTGATAGAATTGGACAAGGAGCAAAACGAGTTTCCAATTTTATATAAAAAATAATTACATGAAAGGACCTTTGTTTTATGCAAAAATTTTACTCTTTGGAGAGTACGGAATTATTAAAGATTCTAAAGGATTGGCAATTCCATATAATTCTTACCAAGGAGCATTAAAATTAACAGACAATACTTCGGAAGAAGCCATAGAATCCAATAAAAATTTAGAGAAATTATACCATTATTTAACTAAAATTGATAAAAATTTAGTTGTTTTTCGTTTGGAAGAATTAAAACGTGATATTGCTAACGGAATGTGTTTTGATTCTAGTATTCCACAAGGATATGGTGTTGGAAGTTCTGGAGCGTTAGTAGCAGCAATTTACGACAAATACGCAGAAGATAAAATTACTGTATTAGAAAATTTAACAAGAGATAAATTGTTAAAACTAAAGGCTATTTTCTCTGCAATGGAATCTTTTTTTCATGGAAAAAGTTCTGGTCTAGATCCGTTAAATTCGTATTTGAGTTTGCCAATATTAATTAAATCTAAAGATAATTTAGAAGCAACAGGAATTCCGATGCAAAAAGAAGGAAAAGGAGCTGTTTTCTTATTGGATTCTAACCAAGTTGGAGAAACAGAACCAATGGTTACTATTTTTATGAACAAGATGAAAAAAGAAGGGTTTCGCAAAATGTTAAACGAAGATTTTGCTAAATATACCGATGCTTGTATTGATGATTTTTTACATGGTAACATGAAATCTTTATTTGGTAATGTAAAATCGCTTTCTAAAGTGGTTTTAACCAATTTTAAGCCAATGATACCAAAAGCATTTCATAATCTATGGAAACAAGGTATTGAAACCAACGATTACTACTTAAAATTATGTGGTTCTGGTGGTGGTGGTTATATCTTAGGCTTTACCGAAGATTACGAAAAAGCAAAACAAATCCTTAAAAAATACCGTTTGGAATTGGTGTATCGATTTTAGTTGTTTTTTACAATAAATTACCTTTTTATTAGGATAAATTATAATTCCTCATACGCTTCTAAACTCTAATAACCTGAATTTTGGAATGGAAAAATACTGGATAGTTGATAATAAACAAAATCGCTTGATTTTTATAAAAGAAGAATCCATCTATTTTGGAACTCCAAAAGAAGTTAATAATAGTAAATTTCTATTTCATTTAAAAAAAGGAATTGTTGCAGAAAATATTTTTGGTATTCCTTATGCATATATTAAACGTATCGAATGCCAAAGTAAAAGCCAAACAATTAAAATTTATTTTGGAAAAGATTCCGAAGATGAAATTTATATCAAGAATGATTTAGTTAAAAACGAAATCTTTGATTATTTAAAATATCAACTATCTAAATTTGAATATTCTGAGAGAGTACCATCTATTTTTAAACATACTAAACCGCAATTATTTTCAATTTTATTTTCAATACTTGCTTTTTTATTGACTTTTAATATTGCCGAAGAAATTGAAAATGGTGCTAAATTTCAACTAGAAGGAAGAACTGGTATTGGTAGTATATTATTAGGAATCTCTCAATTTGGAAGACTTAAAGTAATCATTGGGTTTTCTCTTTTAATTTCGATTGCAGCCTTCTCTTTTGTTCAAAAGAATAAAAAAAGAGGACTTACCAAATATCTAATTCGTGAAAAAAGCAAAAAGTAATTTAAAAACAAATATATTAATAGTTGTTATTCTTGTACTATTTAACACCTCATGTGCAGTTAATGGTACGTTACAAGGATTATATAGTTATTACAACAAAACAAAATCAACAAATCCAAAATTATTAATTAAAATAGACTCCTCTAAATTAATTTGTTCTTTAGAGAATGATACAATACCAAAAGTATATATAATCAACGGAAATCAATTAAAAAAATGCATAAATAATAGTAAAACATTAGTATATATATGGCCTCCTAAATGTAAAAGCGATGTGTGCTATCCATTACATATTATGCAAAGGAAATGTGATGATAATGGTATTGATTTATTTATTGTTGCAGAATATTATGATAGCGAATTAATGCAAAAAAGTTATCAAATAAAAAGATCAATTTTTGGAATAGATACTAAACATTATAAAACAAATTTAACATCAAAATATGTTGCAAAATTTAATTTTGATTTAATGGGCAAAAAAATTACAGATAGATTTGTCTATTTTGAAAATGGAATTTTTAAGAAATCTAATTACTCTTTAGAAGCTGTAATTAACTAAAAACCATTACTTAAAAATCCAACCAGCAGGATTTTGAGGAGTTGCATTTTTCCATAAAACAAAGGCAAGTATTGTTTTCCCTGTTGTACTATCTGTATGAATAATACCTAAATTTTGTTTGGTATCTATATTATCGCCTTTTTTTACCAAAACAGTTTTTAAGTTTTTGTACGAAGTAACATAATTGCCATGTTGTATAAGTACGGTTTTAATTTTAGTTTTTCGATCGACCAATATTGCGAAAACCTTCCCTCTAAAAACAGCACGAGCCATTGTATTTTTAGCTGTTGTATAAAACCAACCATTACTGTTAACATCAATTTTTTTCATTACTTCGTGTTTGCGTTTTCCATAGTATCTAGAAACGTATCCTTTTGTTACTGGAGCAGGCAATTTACCTTTGTTAGCAACAAAACTAGCAGCTAATTTTTTAGCTTCTGGAGTTAGTACAAATTTGGTTGTTTTCTTACCAGATTTTTTGTTAGATTTACTTATTACTCCTTTTATTAAGTTCTCTAATTGTTGTTCAAATTTTCGCTCCTTTTTTTGTCTTTTTCGTATTTGAGAAAGGTACCTTCTTTTCTTTTTCTTTACTTTATCTATTAGTTTTTGTTGTGCGTTTTTTTCGAAATCTATTGTCTTTTTTTCTTTTACTTGTACTGCGATTAATTTTTGTTTTTCTTGTTTTTTTATTTTTAAAGAATCGTTTAATTGTAGTAATGCGTCTTTAGATTGATTAATTTCAACAGCTTGTTTTTTTCTGTAATTAGCATACTGTTTCATATATTGCATACGCTTATATGCTTGTAAAAAATTGCTTGAAGATAGTAAAAATAACAATCGGCTATTTTTATTTTTACTCTTGTAACTTTGGACAACCATTTTTGCATAATCTTCTTTAAGCATTTCTAATTGCTTTTCAATAGCAGTAATTTTTATTTTGTTTTGTTTTATTTCTTTAGAAAATATCGCACTTTCTTTTTTTATGGTATGGATAATTTCTTGTCTAACATCTATTTTTTTATTAATGTCTCCCAAGCGAGATAATAAATTTTTTTCTGTTTTTTTTTGTTTAGAAAGCAGCTTACTTATTTGAGATATTTCTTCTTGTAATACTTTACGTTTTTTTTCTAATTCTTTTTTTGTTTGTGAAAATATTGGATTCGCTAAAAAGAGCAAACAAAATAAAAATATAAGATGTAAAAACCTTGGTTTAGGCACTTGGAACAGATTAGAAAAAATAGAGGTTTTTAATCGCATTATAACTTAATTTCTTTATATCCTTCTGGAATAGAAAACGGAAATCGCAATGGAGCATCGATAATTATATTTTTATAATTAATATCTATACTATTTGTTGTTTTGTTATCTTTTGCTAGAATGTAAATGTGTTTTGGTAAATTCGTATTTTGTATGGTTTCAAATTCGCTATATTGTATGGACAGTAATTTATTTTCTTTTTCTTGTCGTATTTCTTGTTTACTCGTTTTAAATGTATTTACATCTAACCAAAAGAAAATATTGAATCGTTCGTCATTTTTAATTGGCGTAAATAAATAATTAGTATCTTCTGCTTTTACTTGGTAATCTTTACTGTTTAAAGAATAAATTGCTTCTCCTAAAAAAATACGTTGTACTTGTTTAAAATCAACCTCTGTTCCTAAAAAATTACTTAATAACGAGAAGTCTCCATCAAAATACTCATTGCTTAAATTGTTATAAAACTGCACTTTATATGGTGTTATTTTAAGTTTTCCTATTGAAAAAAATAATTTAGAGATACTCAACCAAATTACTTTATCTTTTTCTATTCTTAAGGATGCATTTACACTTGGAAGGTTTTTTTCTCCTTTGTATTTTACTTTAAGTGATGCCTTAAGTGTTTTCTTTTCAAATAAATGACTATTGTAGTCGTCTAATACTTTACTTAAAAGCATATTATTTGCATTTTCGGTTGTTGTTTTTTTAGTTGTCTTACAAGCCATTATTGTAAACGCTAAAATTAAAATTAAAATACGCTTATTCATTCTATTTTGTTATTATTTAGTTTACGTTTCGTAATGATAACGCTTTGTTAAGGTATTTTGTTGCTTCTTTATTGTTTTTTAAACCCAAATAGGCAAGGTGTATTTGTTCGTAAAAATCTGCCTCTAATTTATTGTTGTCAATAATAAAGTCTAATCCTGCAAACAACGCCAGTAAAGCATCTTTGTGCTGGTATAGTTTATTTTGTGCCTTGCCTTGCATAAAATAAAGATATGGTTGTGCTGGAAATAATTCTAAACCGCTTTTACTATCTTCAGCCAATGTTTTAAATTTATTTAATTTATTTTCTTGTATCAATAACTTTTTTAGTATTTTATATTTTTTCTTTTTTTGAAATTGTTTACGCATTCCATCTACCGTAATATCCTCTTCTTTTTTGTTTGGATTTTCTCCGATAGGATATTTTTTTATCGCTTTTTTTGTTTTTTTTGTAAAAAGTATGCGTTTATAATAGGAAGTATTATCTACTAGTTCGTTTTTATCTTCTAGTTCTAACAATAGTTTTTTTGCTTTTTCTCGTTCGTTATTTCCAATATATAAGATAATTAATTCTGCTTTTCTTTCTGGTTTTAAAGCAATAATTTGTTTTTGAACTCCAATTGCGCTTGCCATATCTTGTTGAGATCGATAAATCTTCTTTAGATGTTCTAAAACATTTACATTTGGTTTGTATTCTAATGTTTTTTTATTAAAAAAAATGGCATTTTCATAATCTTTAAGCAAATAATAATTTTTTGCAAATTCAAAATTCATTCCTGGGTCTTCAGGATAAATCTGCTTGCAATCTTCTAATACCGCTATTGCTTGTGTATAATCTTCTTTTGCTTTTAAATGTAATGCTTCAAAAAAACGCGTTTGAAATTTTAGATACTCCAGTTCTTCTTTTAACTCTTTCTTACGTTGTATTTCTTCTGGGCTTTGTTTTATCGTAAATTCTTGTGCAAAAGAAAATATCGGAATTATTACGAGTCCAATTATAAATAATTTTAAGATGTGGTTATTTTTCATATAAATTATTTTCAAAAGTATAATTCTAAAAGAAAACGATTTACTCTAAAACACTAAAATCGCCTAGACTTACCGTTGTAAAATTACCATTATAACTTACTTTGTTTCCTATCATAGAGTCGGTTAATTTTACATTACTAATATGTACTTCTTCTTGAATTAAGGAATTGTTTATCTTTGAATTTACTATAACACTATTCATGCCAAGCGATACATTTGGACCAATAGTACTGTCTTTTAACACTACATTTTTTCCGATATAACACGGCTGTATAATTTTAGAATTTTCTAAAACTACACTTTTATCTACTAAATCTATTTGGTCTTTTTGTGCATACTGTAAAACACTACTATTTGTTTTTATGGTAATGGTTTTGTTTCCACAATCCATCCAATCCGAAACTTCTCCTGGTACAAATTTGGCTCCCTTTTGTTTTAAGTTTTCTAACGCATTTGTTAATTGAAACTCTCCTTTCTCCGTAATATTATTTTCTAATAAATATTCTATTTCTGTACGTAAATCTTCTCCTTTTTTAAAATAATAAATTCCAATAATAGCTAAATCGGATACAAATTTGACTGGTTTTTCAATAAAATCAGTAATAATACCATTTTCTAACTTAATAACGCCGTAAGCACTTGGATCTGCCACTTTTTTAACCCAAACAGCGCCATCTGCATCTGCATTTAGTGTAAAATCTGCTTTAAAAAGTGTATCTGCAAAAGCAACAACACAAGGGCCTTTTAAAGATGCTTTGGCTTGGTAAATTGCATGTGCTGTTCCGAGAGCTTCTTTCTGTATTACAATGCTTCCTTTTGTATGTAGACTTTTCGCTATATTTTGTAATCTCTCTTCGGTATCTTTTGGGAAATTTAAACCTATAATAAAACATACTTCGTCTATTTTTTGATTCAATACACTTGCAATATCTTCTACTAATCTTTGTACAATTGGCTTTCCTGCAATTTTTGTTAACGGTTTAGGTATGGTTAACGTGTGTGGTTTTAAACGAGAACCTATTCCTGCCATTGGTATTATAATCTTCATACTGTGTTTTTCATTATTAAAAAGCAAAGGTAAGTTTTTTTATAGTATTATTGTATATTCAAGTTTGTTCGCCTTAAATACGATATGAATCCTTTACAACATCATTTCTATATTCTCTCCGAAATTTTTATTTCCTTACTTGGTTCTGGATTATTATTTGCGATTTGGACTGCCATTAAAAATAAATTTAAACACAAGCTTTCTCACGAAATAAGTATAAAAAGAGTAGATAAGGGACTATTATACTTGAGTTTATCTTTATTAGTTTGGTTTTTTTCTGGTTTAATTACGTATTTAAACCTTTCTATATTTAAAAACGATTGGTTGTTATTGGTTAGTCAGAATATTTTTTCGATAGCAAATAGTTTATTTCTTATTCTCGCTCTTTTTTATTTAGATAATTCGCCACAATATTTATATAATAATAAAAAGAGTATTCGAAAAATTATTCTTTTCTTAATTGCCCTTTCTATACTTTCTTTTTTGCTATCTCTAAAATTTGACGATACAATTAATACTTTAGGATTGCGATATAGTGCAATTCCAGATCTGATTTTATCTGCTGTATTATCTTGGTTTTTGGGTATTTCTCTGTATAAGACCTTTGTTAATAGAGACATGTTAACTCTTGCTATTATTTCTATTTTTACGATAGTTGTTTTATTTTTATCGCAATTGCCTGAAGTTTTTCATGCTAAAAACTTTGAATTTTATTCCGATTTAATCAAAATTATTTCCAAAACAGCATTGATTTCTATCTTTTTAGTCTTGGGTACAAGTTGGGTTATTGAACTTTCACAGTTAGCTACTGTAACTAATATGAAAATTCATTTTACAGATTGGAATCAAGTGCAAATTTCGATTCCTTCTAAGGGAATTATAAATACATCTATCGAATTTGGAAAAAAAACAACACAATTTAACAATCTACTAAAATTTGCAATTCGCCGAAAATTTGCTCCTGAAAAAGAAATGTGTATTACTGTTTTTAATGGTGGAGAAATTGTTAGTCAAACATACCTTTCTCGAATTATTGAAAATATCAATTCTATTTTAGAACTAGATGACGAGAATAAACTTCACAGAAATGATTTGTTTACATTTATTGGTCAAGCAAAATATAGATTGCGTTTTTTATCCAGTCACATCGAAATTGATACTGCTTTATTGCATGAATTTATCCACAATATCGAAAACGAACGATACAAAGAGTTTATTTGATATGTAGAACAAACGCATTAAAAATATTTTTATTCAAATTATAATTATTAAAAAAGAGTATCGAATTAAGGCTTGTTTTATAGAAAAGTAATTTTATGTTTGTTCTCGATACATTTTTCTCGTTCTTCATAAAAATACTTATTCAATTCAATTTCAAAATGCGCTAAATAGATTTAAACTATTTTTATGTTTTACAATCTTGAAAGCATCTTGTTACATCTGCCTTAATTTAATGTGTTGTCACTATTAACCTAAATTCGACCTAAACTTGTAATCAAGTCACAAACAATCACAAAAGCTCAATTTTAGTTACATTTCATCACATTTTTTTTAAAGGAGACGTTTTTATTTGTTATTGCAATCAATCTAAATTTAAAATTATAATTGATGCAAACAAAAGCTCCTAAACAAGAATTATTCGGACATCCTAAAGGTCTTTTTTACTTATTTTTTGCTGAATTATGGGAGCGGTTTTCCTTTTATGGAATGCGCGCTTTATTAATTCTATACATGACACAACATTTACTTTATAGCGATGATATTTCATTTGGTATTTATGCTGCTTATGGCTCTTTAGTTTATGTAACTCCTTTAATTGGTGGTTTTATTGCTGATAAATTTTTAGGGTTTAGAAAATCCATCGAACTTGGTGGTATTTTAATGGCTTTGGGGCATTTTGTTTTGGCTATTGATCATACCATTGCTTTTTATACTGCTTTGGCTTTATTAATTGTTGGTAATGGTTTTTTTAAACCTAATATCTCTTCGTTTGTTGGTAAACTTTACGAAGATGGCGATGATAGACGCGATTCTGGTTTTACCATTTTTTATATGGGAATTAATATTGGTGGTTGGTTATCGCCAATACTTTGTGGTTGGCTTGGTATGACTTACGGTTGGCATTATGGTTTTGGATTAGCTGGTATTGGAATGCTTGTCGGTCTTTGGTTTTTTAAAAACGGCATTAAAAAAGGTGTCTTTGGAGACAAAGGTGGCATTACGAACTCTTCCATTTATAACAAAAAAAACTTTGGAATTAAATCCAATATTTTAACCATAATTGGTGCTTTATTAACCGTTCCTTTATTTGCATTAATCGTTAAATTTAATGAGTTTGAACACTATATTGTTTGGTTTGTTAGCATTGGTATTTTAATCTTTCTTATGTATATTTATTTGCAATCTACAAAAGAAGATAAAGGGAGATTACTTGTTTTGGTTTTTTTCACCATTTTAGGTTGCCTTTTTTGGACTGTTTTTGAACAAGCTGGTTCTTCTTTAACTTTATTTGCAGAACGCAATGTAAATTTACAAGTTTTGAATGCTTCGCAATCTAATAGCTTAAATTCTGCTTTTATTGTTTTATTAGCTTTGCCTTTTACTTGGTTATGGACGTATTTATCTAGAATTAATAAAAATCCTAATTCTCCTATTAAAATAGGATTTGGATTGGTATTGGTTGGGTTGGGTTTTCTGATTTTTGGTTATTCTGGCAATTTTATGGATGCAAACGCTAAAGTTTCGATGTTATTTTTGGTATTTGGTGTTTTTGTTTATACCCTTGGGGAAATGTTTTTTTCTCCTATTGGTCTTTCTAAAGTAACCGAATTATCTCCAAAAAAATTCTTATCTTTTTTAATGGGTGTTTGGTTTTTATCTTCGTTTTATGGGCATTTTTTTGCTGGGAAAATTGCTAAACTAACCAGTGTGATTGCTGGTAAAGAAAGTCTTTTTACACAAGGTGTTTTTGCAGATATTGTTCCTAAAATAACTGGATTAGATTATCATACTGTAAGCCAATTAGAAACTTCTCATATACAGTTATATTCGTATGTTTCTGTTTTTACTGGAATTGGTTTGGTTACTTTGTTTGTTGGTTTGTTTGCTGTATTAATTTCTCCGTTTATTAAGAAATTGATGTTTGGTATTAAATAATACCAACTCAACATCAAAATACGCTATAAATTCTTTATCTTTTCACGGTTTTACTGCACTTTAAATTTAAACCATAGCTATGCTATGCTTGAAATTTCAAGATTGTAAAACATAAAAATATTTTAAATCTATTTAGCGCATTTCAAAATTGAATTGGTAT
>Ga0256840_1000241_pt1 | contig 53673 bp, 61 predicted proteins | sample 355202metaG_FD_185969 | JGI IMG/M metagenome (GOLD analysis project Ga0256840, IMG submission 185969) | Hydrothermal vent microbial communities from Mid Atlantic Ridge, Atlantic Ocean - 355-202 | ecosystem: Environmental > Aquatic > Marine > Hydrothermal vents | place: Atlantic Ocean: Mid...
TCTCTATATGACAATGCACCTATAATAGCAAAAGGGTTTCCTACATTGGGAACATCAGTAATAGTAGGAGGTGTTAAAAACTTTTTAAAAGGGTCTTTTTCATACTCTTCGAGGAGTAAAAGTTTACCTGCTATCGTTTTCTTCGTTGATTGTAGTGATTCAAGTTCTTTTTGTTCATCTTTTGTTCGTCTTTTGTTCTTTACTAATGCAGAAGTGGTTTTTTCAAGTGTTTGTTGTTGTTTTTGCAACTCTTGATACGTATGATAATTACTGTATATTTTAGACCAAATATTATTTTCAGAAAGCTCTTTGTTAATCTCATTCTTTTGCATAAGAAGATTTTTAAAAGCAGGTGTAGTTTTTATACTTTGATTCACCTCATCTTCATTTAGAAGCTCTTCTTCATTTGCTTCAATAAAACTAAATAGACTGATGAGAAGCAATAGGCTAAAAAAAAGATTTTTATACATTGTTTTCTCCAAAAGTGTAAAGTACTTTTTTCACAATACTCTCATCAATATTTGTGACCATTTTATGTCCGCCCATACCCTGAGGTAATATGAATTTAATATTTCCTTTGGCAGATTTTTTATCTAAATAAAAATGTTCATAAAAAGTATCAATATTTTTAATACTATAACTTGTAGGCAAAGACACTTTCTCTAAAAGTATTTTAACTGCATCCTCATCTGCTTTAGAAAACATATCTAACTCAACGGCTAAGGCATTTGCCATGACCATACCTATAGCTACTGCTTCACCATGTAAATAACGTGTATAGTTTGTTTCATTTTCAACGACATGTCCAAAAGTGTGTCCATAGTTCAGTACCGCTCGTATACCTGCTTCTTTTTCATCTTGGTTTACAACCCATGCTTTAAGTTCTACTGATTTACGTATCATCTCTTTGATAGTTTCTACAGATGTAAGGTCAGCACTCGTTAGGTAGTTGAAAAAAACTTTGTCAAACATCACTGCCATCTTAATGACTTCTGCTAATCCTGCAGAAAATTCACGTGGAGGAAGTGTGTTTAAAAATGATGGATCAATATAGACAGCTTTGGGCTGATTAAAAGCACCAATAAGGTTCTTTCCATAGCTATTGTTGACACCCGTCTTTCCTCCCACAGAAGCATCTACTTGGCTGAGTAATGTTGTAGGGATTTGAATAAAGTCTATGCCTCTTTGGTAAAGACTCGCTGTAAATCCAGTCATGTCACCTATCACCCCACCGCCTAATGCAATAAGAAGTGATTTTCGGTCTAGTTTTTGTTCAAAACATTGATTGAGAATATCTTCAACAGTTTTAAGGGTTTTATACTCTTCACCATCAGGGACAGTTATGACATGTAGTGAGGAGGCATCTACTTTAGAGAGTACTGTATCAAGGTGATACCCTGCTACAGTAGGATTAGTGACTATGACCACTGAAGTGTCAAATTTCAGGTGAGGTAAAGTGTCTATGGTTACATCATATTGTATGCTGTTCGCGTTTTCTAATTCTATTGGGACTATCATTTATAGATACCTTGCCTGCCTTACTATGAATTGTGTATATTTATTTTATCTTATCCCAATTGAGGTTAAATTTTGTTGTACTACAACGGTAACTATTGAATCTAGCTTTCATCTTTAGTGTCACTGAGTTCAAAAGGAACAAGAAGTTTAGGATGTTTGGTTGTATGTAACAGTACGTTTAGCATTTTAGTAGAAAAAAGTTTGATTAAGTTATCTGTATTTAACTCTTTTTCAAAAGGTAAAACTTGGAGTATCTCATGCATATTGGAGAGTTCACGTATAGGGTTACTTACCTTTTGCTGAATATCTATCTCCATGTTAAATATTTGTGATAGTGTCTCAAAATGTTCAATGATCATCTTTCTCTCTTCAAATTCACCATCTGGATCATAGTCTCCAAGGAGTAGGCTCAAGTCTAAAGACTCAGAGATTTCAAAAGCTGTGGCTGAGATAGATTCCATTTTTTCATTTTCACTCATAAGTACAACACACTTCTTAATATTAAACAAATGTTTATCTCCAAAGAGATAAACAAGTTTTTTCAGATGATATAGCGTTATTTTGTTCTCATCTGCTTCAAATGTCTGTCTACTTGTAAGCACTAAACCGATGTCATGTTCATGTATATCAGACACTATTTGATTTTTAATGTTTTCACTATCGTAGGAAATAGTAATACTAATATTATCTGATTCAAATCTTTTTAATTCTTCTAATAGTTTAAAATCATTAGGAAATAAAATACGTACAAAGAGTGACTTGTTTTCAAGTTTCTCTAAAAGGTAGATACTCTCTTTTAGGTAAATAAGGGCATTCTCAATATCAAAACGCATATCTATAATAAAATAGATATCTTTCCCGAAAGGTTCAGGGAAGAGTCCTGTACGTTTATTAATACTTTTATACACACCATCAAGTACACGAGGTTTACCTACGATTAGCAGTGTATCATTGGGACGTATCATGGTCGCAGCGGTAGGAAGTATTTGCATTTCATCGCGGTAGAGTGCAGCAATTTTCCACTTACGCTGTACAAGAGAACCTATATGTCTATAAGCATAAGAAGACCCAAATGGTATATGTACTTCCATAATCTCACCACGCCCTAAGCCTACATTTTGTGCCACCAAAGGTACATTTGGTAAATAATCAAACAGATGTGCAGCCATAAGTTCATCTCTGTAAAGGATAGTTATATTCTTACATGCTTTTCCCAGGTTTTCATCATTCCATTGGTTCACGAGTACAGTTCTTGTATTTGGATTAATGAGTGCAATATTTTTCATCGTATATTCTGCATCTTCTTTATTTTCTAAAACAACAAAAACATGAGAAAACCTTGTCTTATTCATCACCTGATTGAGTTTAGAAAAGCTTGTTGGGTCTATGTCAATAAGTGTAATATTTTTACCTATTTTTTCAGGTAAAGTATTTTTCTGATAGTTTGTTACATAATATTGATTATTTGCAACCCTCTTTCTACCCACCCAATCAATAAAATGTTTAGCAATACTACCACTTGCTATGATAAGTATATTTTTGATGCTACACCTCTAAGTCTTTTAGATATAATACTGCCCAAATAATACGATTTTTGAGTCTTGCTTTAAAAGCATTTTTAGTAAAGGATATTATATCACAATGCAGTTTCAGATAGATAAAAATGATGGGAAAGCTAGAGCTTGTACCATTCAAACAGCTCACTCTACGGTGCAAACTCCTGTGTTTATGCCTGTGGGTACAGTAGGTGCAGTCAAAGCTTTAGATGCTACAGATTTAGCCACATTCATAAAACCAGAAATTATTTTGGCAAATACTTATCATATGTATCTACGTCCTGGAGATAATGTGGTTGCAACAATGGGGAAACTTCATGGCTTCACAAAGTACCCTAAAAGTTTTTTAACAGACTCTGGAGGCTTTCAAGCTTTCTCCTTGAGTGATAATGTCAAGATTGATGAAGGTGGCATTACATTTGCCTCTCATATAGATGGTTCTAAACACTATTTTACCCCTAAGAAAGTGATAGATATACAGCATAATTTAGGTTCAGACATCATGATGATACTCGATGACTTGGTGGCTCTACCTGCGACTCAAGAACGTATAGCCTCGAGCATTGACCGAACTACACGTTGGGCACAGGAGAGTATAGACTATTTTAGAGAAAAACAAAAAGAAGGTGTAGGGGTAGAGCAAAATATCTTTGCTATCATCCAAGGGGGGACGGACAATGCTTTTAGAGAGAAATCAGCACGTGAACTTTGTGCTATGGATTATGACGGTTTTGCTATCGGAGGGCTAAGTGTCGGAGAAGCCAACCAAGACATGTATGACACGGTAGAATGGACGACACAGTTTATGCCAGAAGATAAGCCTCGTTATCTTATGGGTGTGGGTACGCCTGAGGACTTAGTCGAAAATGTGTCCCGTGGCATAGATATGTTTGATTGTGTTATGCCCACCAGAAATGCACGAAATGGCACATTGTTTACAAGTTTTGGGAAAGTAAACATTAAAAAAGCCGAATTTACAACAGATGATGGTCCCATAGACCCTGAGTGCGGATGTATGGTGTGTCAGACCTATTCACGAGCCTATTTACGACATCTTTACCGTGCTAGAGAAATAACTTATTTTAGACTAGGTACGATTCATAATCTTTATTATTATCTGAACTTAATGAAAGAGATGAGAGAAGCTATTTTAGAAGAAAGGTTTGAAGCATTTAAAAGTGAGTTTTACAAAAAAAGAAGAAAATAACCGTTTATGATACTTCTAAATTGTTTGTTGCCCTAATAACGAGGCTAATCATGAGGACTTCTAAGATAATAAATAGACCTATGGCACTGTTTAATTCTGAATAAAATGCCATACGTTTTCCTTTTGCATTATTTATCTTATGTATTTCTTTTCTGGAGGAGAATTATACATAAAGAGTATTAATTGAATATTAATTAGTATTAAAATACTAGCATAGAAGAGATATTATTGAACATAAGGTACTTTAGCTGAGGGAGTCTCTTTTGAAGTATGCTCTAAATGGGCATCTTGGTCATCGAAGAAGATATCTGCACCAAAAGCTTTTATGACTTCATATTTTTGGACACCTCCTTGAAAAAAAGCTTCATCAACACGTACACCCCAGCCTTCAAGCGTACCTAGTACCCTTTCATGTGTAGAAAAGTTTCTAGCTGTGACCAGTGCAGTTCGAATGGGTGAAGACTCCATAGGGAACTTATCTTGTATTTCTGAGATAGTTTTTAAAAATTTGAAAAAAGGCCCTTTACTAAGAGGGTTTTGAGCGTGTTTTTTTTCATGGGCTATAAAAGCATCTAGTCCACCCTCTTGATATACTTTCTCACTCTCATTTCCAAAGAGTACTGCGTCACCATCAAAGGCGATTTTAACCACGTCAGACTCTTCTGCTGTGATGGGTGTATGAGGGAGTATTGTAGCAGCTGTGACACCAGTGTTTACTGCTTCCTCTACATCAGGTGTATGTACAGAAAGAAACAAGTCAACTTTAAATGCCTCTAAGTACCTAGATACAGGAGTACCTGCTGTCCAACCTGTACGTTCTATGTCTAAATCGTAGTGTTCTATGGAACGTCCTATACGTAGTCCTGTTGCAGCATTGTTACGAGAGAGTATGATGACTTCTATGAGTTTGTTATCAAACTTGTTGTTAATGGCAAGGAGGTTTTGTATGAATCTAAAGGCAGACCCCTTGGCAAGAGGGTTGTCTAGGTTTTCAAGCTGATGGGAGTAGTATGACTCCAATCCCTCCTTGTCAAAGATGGCATTCTCTTCTTCTAGGTCAAAAAGTGCACGAGAGGAGATAGCTATCACCAGTTTGTCTTGTAAATCATAAGCCATATATATTCTTTTTTTAAGTAGTATATCACATATATATAAGATATATTTTATAGCACTTTCTTAGAATAACATAGGTAAATAGTATGCGAAACATTTTCACTTTCATCTTCATGTCTGTATTGATTTATGGAAATTTTCCAGGTTATGTACCCACAACTACTATTGAACATTATGATGTCAATGTAACTATTCATAGCTCTGGAGCACTTGATATTATAGAAAGACTAGAGATAATCCCTAGGAAAATTCACAAAAATATAGGAGTGGATAATCCTATCATTGTCTTAGATATTCCTACTATGATTAAAAGTAAAAATGCTATACGATATATTGATAGTAAAATAGATAATTTTTCTGTGCTTTTAAATGATAAAGCTGTGTTTTATAAGAAAAGAATTTTTCATGAAAATGAACCTAGTAAATTAATTAATCTAAGACTCTCTTCAAATTATATAATGGATGTACTTACTGATGAAGAGAAGAATAGCATTAACAATACTTCAAGTATATATATTTATACTTTAGCGTACAAGGTAAAAAGAAGTGTTGTTGAAGATACGAATGAAAGTTTAGATGCTATAATATGGAAAATAGTGCATAGCCCCTCACATATAGCGGTGAAACATATGAATATAAATATCTTTTTACCTTCAGAATTGACAAAAAACAGTATTAAGAATTTAGACATTAAGTATAAAGTAAAAAATAAAGAGAAGCAGATATCTGAATGGAAAGATTGTCATCATTTTCATGTTGCTATCAATCACATACGTAATAATGACCTTAGCTTTCAAGTAAGTTTCCCACAAGGTTTACTTGGACAGTTAGCAAAGGATAATTTTAATTTAATACTAGATGATACAAAAGGAAATAAAGAAACAAAGTCTTATCGATGGGACAGAATACTACTGTATTGGCAGTTTCCATTTTTTATTTTTTATTTTATGTTTCTTTTTTATTATGCACGCTCTTATGGTTCTTTTGGAGCTATTGGTTCTATTGCTGTACGCTATAAACCAGCAGACAATATGAGCTTACTTCAATCTGCACTGCTACTGGATAAAAATGCAGATAATGATGATTTAACTGCTGCCATAGCTGAGTTGGCTGGTTTGGGTTATCTTGAAATTATAGATAACGGATGGGGGAAACCTGCTATTTTAAAACAAATAAGAAAAGACATAAGCCCTTTAAGCGAAGATCAAAAATATCTTTTGAAAAGCGTTTTGTTTGTAGGGAAAGATCTGTATTATCTGCCTAGTGACAAGAGAGATTTATATCATAAACTAGAAGTATTGAATACTAAGCTTCATGATTGGGTACTAGAAAAAGAGTATATTGATGAAGACTTTAAAAAAACGAGAAAACGTTTTTTGATTAAAGCTCTTTTAACCTCTATACCTATTTTACTATTCTCACTTTATGTTACAAAAGATATTTATGGAGAACGTTTGATGATAGGAGCTATTGTGGGTACTTATTTTCTTACGGGAATTATTGCAACTATCTTAATAAAACAGAGTTTTTTGAGAGCTCTTCCTTTTTTACTTGTTATATATTTTATTATTGGCGTACCTTTTATGCTGTATGGTGCATCAAGTGTGACACTTCTTTCTAATCCAATGTTGGTGATGCCCTTTGTGTATGCTTTTATATGGTTTTTTTATCAAAAAATAGGTATATATACAGGTAAAGGACTACAAACATATAGGAACTTACTTGGATATAAAGAGTATCTCAAACGCACAGAAGTCCCTAAATTAAAATATATGCTCAAAGAGCATCCAAAACAGATAGAGACATCACTAGCATATGCCATGCTGTTTAAGATGATGTCTTACCCTCCTTTGGATTCTTATAAGATGGATACTGAAGAGAGTAAAATATTGAGAGAGTATAGACCACGTACCGCTACTTTTTTAGGTATGCAAGTTAGAAGTAGAGGGTCAATGAAAGGCTTTTTTATATTTTGGTCTTCTGGTATGATTCTCTTTTTTATTTTAAATATGTATGATACTTTTTTTAAATAACATGAGAGAAGCTTTTTGAAGGATTGACAAAATCTTGACAAATAATTGTTATAATCATTTTATCAACATATGAAAAGGATAAAAAATGAACTTTGGGAATATAGTTTTATTAATAATCGTTGCTGTAGTGGGATACCTAATTGTAATATATAATAAGTTTATATCTTTGCGTGCAGGGATAGATGCTTCATGGTCAGACATAGATGTACAACTCAAACGCCGTTATGACCTTATCCCTGCCCTTGTAGATACTGTAAAAGGCTATAAAGAGTATGAAGCTGAGACACTTGAAAAAGTGATACAAGCACGACAACAAGGACTTTCTGCTGGTTCTGTAGATGAAAAATCAGCAGCTGCAACTATGATGTCTGGTGCATTAGGTAAGCTTTTTGCCCTGGCTGAAGCCTACCCTGATTTAAAAGCCAATACAAACTTTTTAAAACTTCAAGATGAGCTATCAAATCTTGAAGATGCTATACAAAATGCGAGACGTTATTACAACGCTATAGTAAGAGATTACAATGCAAAACTAGAGTCATTCCCTGACCTTTTTGTGGCACAAAAGTTTAACTTTACAGGACGTGAGTACTTTGAACTTGAAGCCAGTGAAGCAGTTTCTGCGAATAAGATGCCAAAAATAGACCTATAATTTATGAAAAAAATTACTCTGTCTATTTTTGTATTTTTCTTATTTAGTGTTTGGGTTTATGCTGAGGAAATTACTACATATGAAGTAAATGTGAGTGTTGAACAAAGTGGTGAACTCTTCATCATTGAGAATATTGCCTATGATTTTGAAGGTGTAAGTAAACATGGTATTTTTAGAGATATTCCATTTACGGTAAAAACCAATAAACGTATAAAAGATATAGGACTGTATGATTTTGATGTGAAAATGAATTATCGTAGCATAGTTTGGGAACAGTCTACGCTAGACTCAAAAAATGCTGGAAAAATAATACGTCTAAAAATTGGAGATGCGTCTAGCTATGTAACGCAGAAACAGCTATATAGTATTTCTTATCGTGTTAAAATGGGGGTTCTGCCCTCTTCTTATAATGAAAAAAATGATGCGGTACGTTGGAATATCATTGGTACAGGTTGGGATGTGCCTATAGAAGATGTCAAAGCAAACTTTTTTCTACCCCCTACTCTCTCACAAAATCATGTTTCACTTTCTACCTATACTGGAATATATGGAGAAAAAGGATCTAAGGCCAGTACTGAATGGATGGGCTCCCAACATATAGCAGTGACTGTAAAGCAACTACATCCTCATGAAGGAGCAACATTAGAACTTGCCTTTCCTTCTGGACTACTTGAACAGAGTGGTTTAGAAAATATTGAACCAACGGTAATGGATTGGTTTTTAGAAAATTGGCATTGGGGTGCATTGGCAGGGTTTTTACTCTATTTTAGAACGATGTTTAAACGTTATACTGGCTTTGAGGATAAACGTTCTATTGCTGTGCAGTATGAAGCACCAAAAGGGCTCAGTCTTTTACAGTCTGGACTTATTTTAGATAAGTTTGCAGACAATGAAGATTTTTCGGCTGCCATACTTGAACTTGGATACTTAGGGTATCTCACCATAGAACATAAAGATAAAAGACATAACCCTGTACTGAAGAGGACAGAAAAAAATGCAGATACTCTTAGCTTAGATCAGCGTTATTTATTGGATAACATACTTTTTAAAGATACAAATAGTTTTATTATGTCTGAAAGTTCAGAAGACAAAGCACAAGCTTTACTCGCAGGATTTAGTCATATTAATGACAATCTCTATAGTTGGTCAGTCAGTGATGGATACATGTCAGAAAACCCACACTGTGTACGTAATAGTTTTTTATTGAAAAGTGTTTTAGGGTTACTCCCCGTATTGGGACTTATGATTTATACACTTTATACGCAGTTGGGTGCAGAAGCCTTAATGCTTTTGATTTTCCCTGTTGTATTTGGAGCCGTAGGATTGAGTATATTTTTTGGACAAAAAGCATGGAGTGCCAAACTCTTTGGCTTGGTATTTTTAGGTTTCGGAATGATGCCTTTGTTTGTTTTTTTTGATAAAGGCATAAGTTTACAATCACTTTTTTTAGAACCATTAGGTGTCTTTATTATCCTCATCGTTGCACTCTATATGTTGTATAAGAAAATAGGTAAATTTACAAAAAAAGGTGCCTTCGCTTCTACTCATCTTTTAGGACTTAAAACGTATATCTCTCGGGTAAAAGAAGATGAAATAAAAAGACGTTTAGCAATGGATCCTTTGTATTTAGAAAAACTTCTTCCATATGCGGTATTGTTTAAAGAGAGTAAGCATTGGCTTTCCTTTTATGATACACTGAAGATTCAAACACCCCATTGGTACATTGGGAATGTGCATAACATAGATACTTTTTCTTCATCAGTAAACTCAACTGCTACTCCGCCCTCAAGCAGTTCAAGTGGAGGTGGAGGTTTTTCAGGAGGAGGCGGAGGCGGAGGTGGTGGAGGTTCGTGGTGACCTATGGCATATTTTAGATTAAATAATTTATGTTAAAATCCATCAAAAACAAGGGGTAATAGATATGGATACACTTTTTGTCTACGGCACACTTATGCCAAACTGCCCTAACGGTCATGTCTTAGAAAACATCGTTGGTAAGTTTGTGCCTGCCACAGTTACAGGTGAACTTATAGGTGCTGGGTGGTCAGCAGGTATGGGGTACCCTGGTATTAAGTTAGACTCAGATGTTGATACTGTACATGGTTTTTTGTTTTACTCTCATAACTTAGAAGATAACTGGGAATACCTCGATGCGTTTGAGGGTGAAGAGTTTGTACGTACTGAGGTAAATGTAGAACGTTATGATGAAATGGATATAGATACCTACATCTACGCTTTAAAAGAGACTAGAGAAGCCTTAGAAGACGAATAATATGACAAAATGACATCTTTTTGTATGTTACTTATAAATATGTCTATAATACGCTTATGTATCAAAAGAAAAAAGAAAGATTCTATATTTCAGACCTACTAGACGACCCTGCTGTGGCATACCCTGCATACTATGTATTAAGCCTATCTATGCATAAAAACGAGATGCTTCATGCTGCACTTATGGCATTGCACAGTTTTGATTTTTCTTACTATGAAGTTGCAATTACCTATGATGATATATTTGCTATGCTTCATTCGGGGACATTTCCTATTTATAAAGAAAAATATATTGTAGGATATTTTGGCAATAAAATGATGTATTTAGAGTCAAATGGCTGGAAAGGAATGCCAGCAACAGAAGATATATTTAAAGTTGAAAACTGGCTTGTGTGTTAATATTTACATGACAAATGGTACTACGCAAGAAGGAGTAATCTGGAAGATAAACAAATACTCTATTATTATACTTCCTTATCCAGTCACTACAAACCCTATGTAGTGACACCATAAAAATATACTCCTATGTATCTCCCAACTTAATGTTGGGGATACTGTTTTACGAAATAACTACTTTTATCTCCCCATCCACAACATCAAAACTCACAGCTGAACCTTCTACAACTTTATCTTCAAGTATTAACTCTGCTAGTCTATCTTCCACTACCTCATACAAGGCACGTTTAAGTGGTCTAGCACCATACACAGGATCAAACCCTGCTTCTGCTATATAGGCTTTGGTAGCATCACTTAGCGTAATACTAATATCTCGCTCTGCAAGCTTGTTTTGTATGCCTTTAAACAAGATGTCTACTATACTTGTAATCGCCTCTAAGTCTAGTGGATTAAAGATGACTTGTTCATCTAGTCTGTTTAAAAACTCTGGCTTGAAGCTACGTTTGAGTTCTTCATTTACAGCTTCACGTCTTTCTTCCTTGTCGGTAATCGTCATTATCTTGTCAGACGCAATGTTTGATGTCATGATGATGATAGTATTTTTAAAGTCTACCGTCACCCCCTTGTTGTCTGTCAAACGTCCATCATCTAGTACTTGCAGAAGTGTGTTAAAGACATCTGGGTGTGCTTTTTCTATCTCATCAAAGAGTATAACGGAGTATGGTTTTCTTCTCACAGCTTCTGTGAGTTGTCCACCCTCCTCGTAACCTACATAGCCTGGAGGTGCTCCTACCAACCTACTTGCAGCATGTTTTTCCATGTACTCTGACATATCTATGCGTATGAGTGCCTTTTCAGAGTCAAAGAGAAACTTCGCCAAAGTCTTCGCCACTTGTGTTTTACCCACACCAGTTGGTCCTAAGAACATAAAGCTACCTATAGGTCTGTTTAAGTCGCTTAGCCCTGCTTTGTTACGCTTGATGGCACGTGCCACTGCCTTTAGTGCCTCATCTTGCCCCACTACTTCTTCACGTAAGATGCTCTCTATGGCAAGTATCTTCTCTTTTTCGCCTTGAAGCATTTTAGTTACGCTTATACCCGTCCAACGGCTCACAATGCTTGCTATCATCTCTTCATCTACAGAGTTTTTGAGCAATGTACCCTCAGACATCATCTGTGTCCATTTGTTTTCTAGCTCATCTAGTTTTTGTTGTTCTGCGGGTATTTTCCCGTGTTCTATCTCTGCTACTTTTGAAAATTCGCCTTCTCTTTTGGCGTGGTCTGCTTCTGTTTTGAGTGCATCCACTTTTGCTTTGACTTCTGCGATGTCATTAAAAACTTGTTTTTCGTTGTCAAATTGACTTTGAAGGGTTGTTTTATGTTCCTCCATGTCTGCTATTTCTTTTTCTATCTCTAGTAAACGTGCAGTATTTTTGTCTGACTCCTCCATTTTAAGCGCTTCTTTTTCTACCTGAAGCGTGCTTATCTCACGTTTTGCCTTTGCTAGGTCTTTAGGTTCAGACTCTATCTGCATTTTCAGTTCTGCTGCTGCTTCATCTATGAGGTCTATGGCTTTGTCTGGTAAAAACCTATCGGCAATGTATCTATCGGACAACTTCGCAGCCGCGATGAGTGCTGAGTCTGTGATGTTTACATTATGATGCGTCTCTAGCTTGCCTTTGATCCCTCTAAGTATCTGCAATGCTTCGTTGATGCTAGGTTCATCTACTTTGACTGGCTGAAAACGTCTTTGTAGGGCTGTGTCTTTTTCGAAGTACTTTCTATACTCTTTAAGTGTCGTAGCCCCTATGGTACGCAACTCTCCACGTGCAAGAGCTGGCTTTAGTATATTCGCCGCGTCATTTCCACCTTCAGATGAACCTGCTCCTATGATGGTGTGTATTTCATCTATAAACAGTATGACGTTTGCTGATTCTTTGACTTCATCTATCACGGACTTTAGTCTGTCTTCAAACTCGCCTCTGTACTTCGCTCCCGCTATGAGTCTGTTCATGTCTAAGCTCATAACACGCATGTTTTGTAAGCTTAGAGGTACTTCTTTGTTAACGATGCGTTGTGCTAACCCTTCTACTATGGCAGTTTTACCCGTACCTGGTTCGCCTATGAGTATGGGGTTATTTTTAGATTTACGTATGAGTATCTGCATCATGCGTTGCACCTCTTCGTCACGCCCTATGACAGGGTCTAGCTTGCCATCTAGTGCCATTTGGTTTAGGTCGTCTGCGTACTGAGCTAGGGCTTCAAGTGTTTCATCTCCAGACTGAGAGTCTATCTGCTTGCCACCTCTTATGCTCTCCAAAGTCTTTTTAAACTCCGACATATCCACATACTTACCCATAGTGTCTTTCAAAAAACCCTCATCAGCATTGGCAAGTAACCACGCGTCAACAGCTAGGTACTGGTCACCATTGGCTGTCATCACACCCTCTGCATTTTGTAGCGTTCTAACCAAGTTTTGTCCTAGCTTTATGCTTTCTTTTGTCACAGTTGAGACAGTAGGCAGTTTATTTGCAATGCTTTTAGTCTCTAGTTCTATAGCAGCTTTGTCCACGTTCATCTTGTTTAGTGCTTGGTGCAGTATGCTACCAGAGTTGGTCAGCAACGCCCACAGTAAATGTACCGGTTCCACTTCTTGGTTTTTGTTATGTAAGGCAAGTGACACACCAGACTCGATGGTGCCTTGCATTTGGTTGGTTAATTTTTCTAAGATGTTCATGTTTTAACTCCATTGGTTCTAAATAGTTTTGAATATTATACAACCTTTAGTCACTTGTTGTCAAGTTAGTTTAGTTATAAATTTCATATTGACTAGAATAAAGTGTATTTTAAGTAAATTACTTATTTTAAAATAAATGTGACATTGTTTGTGTATACTGCTGCAGAGAAAGAAGAAACAAAAGTTTTTATTTGTGTGAAATCTAAGAGTGAATTTTCAACGCTTGACCCTTAGTGTTATCTTCTATTTTAAAAAATAAATCAACAAAAAAAGGAGAATACTCTATGCGTATAGTTAACATTGCCGTAATAGTATTGGCTAGTATTGTAATGAGTGGTTGTGGGGGAGGGTCAAATGGCTCAGATAAAGGAAGTGGTCTAGTAAGCAGCAAATCTTATCTTGTTTCTACTTCGGATGCTCCACAGCATATTACTTTAGCTTCAAATCAGAACATTATCGCAGAAGGAAGTTGTACTACTACTAAAATATATGGGGGCAATGGTGCTTCCTATGAATCAAAAACAAATCTAAACAGTGGAGATTATACGGTTGTTTTTACTGAAGTATTCAATAAATACACAGGTTCTAAATCTGCACTCTATTATACGGGTTCAGGTATTACACTTCCAGAAATACCCTTAAATACCAAGATAACAGCACCTTCCCGTTCGGTTGTTCTTTTCAAGCTTACTGTTCCTCCTGGACAATACTACATGATAGACCAAAGCAATGCATGGGTAAAAGTATTTAATCAAAACCTAGAAAATATCATCTATACAAACTCCTGGGAAGAAGGTATCCACGCTGGAGATAGCTTTACTTTGCCCGAAGGAGTGTATTTTGTATTAGGAAATGTATGGAGTTGTCGCAGTGATGGTACATTTAGGTTAGTGGAACTATAGTAAGTAGTAGGCTATAGTATCCTCGTGCCCACGTTGTACGTGGGCATGTATATGTGACAACATTAGTAGAATAATATTCTCATTAGTATTATTCCCACGCACAGCACAAGAACAAGCCTAAACTACCTATCTTGATACTTAAATATATCTACCACTTCTATTTTATCACTAGCTTCATTTACTCTATAGACAATAGTATACCCTTTATATATGAGGTCTCTTACTGCTTCGTTATAGTGGTGTATGGATTGTCTGTATTTGTAGGGGAAGTGTACTAGTCCATCTACTCTAAAGTCAAGTTGTTTTTTAAATGCCCTTGCTCTGTTTGGGCTGTCTAGTGCTATGAATGAGAGTATGTTTTTTAGTTCAAGTAGATATTCTCTTTTTCGAACCACTCTCACTAAAGTGCTTTCATAAAGTCATTCATCTCTTTGTCGTACTCTTCTTGACTCAGCATATCTGCATTGCCTAGCTCTATCTCTTCTACGGCTTTGGCGACTCTTTGTTTTGCTTCTTCTTTTGATATACCCGCATAACCATCTGCCAAGGAAACCTTAACAAAAGAACTAAAGTCTTGCCATAAACTCTGTATGTCATTACCGTAACGATTGTCTATAAATGTTTCTATCTCTGTATTTTCTATCTGTAAGGTTTTCATGTATTTAACTCCTACTTTTTACTGTTCTAACATTATATCATACTTAACTATTGTCTTATTTATGGGTATTTTTATATGTTATTTACTGTGCTAATCTATACACCAACCTCTTTAGACAAAGCCTGTCTCACAAAACTATTGAGTGATACTCCTGCTTTCACAGCTTCTTGATACGCTTTTGTAACTCAGGTTCTATGCGTACATTAAACACACCCTTGTAAACCTTTTGAGGTTCACGGTCTAGTCTTTTGCAAGTCTCTAAGTACTCATCTACTGCATTTTGAAAGTTGGCTTCTAGTTCTTTTGCGTTGTTCGCTTCAAAAGTCACGAGGTCGTCTATCATCTCTAGTTTTCCGAAGAAACACTTGTCGTCGGGCGAGTATTCTATGCTTCCTATGTAGCCTTTGTAGTCTATAGTGTTAGCCATGACAGACCTACTTTAGTTTACTTTCTATCTGTTTTACGAGATACACTTTACTTGATGTGGCATAGGAGACTACCTTTGACATTTTTTGACATTTTCTAGTTATGCTTTTAGATATAAAATTTTTGAAAAAGCCAAACCTATTGTGAGATAGGGACGGAAAGCCATGGGTCTCTAGTAGATTGCCAGGTTACCAAAGATACTTCAACGTATACTTTTTCCCAAATTTTAAAATTAATATATTTGATTTTTCACATGAGATAGTTATTTTTGCATACTGTTTGTTATGTGTTTTAATCGATAAATGGATTTAAAATGTACAAAAATATTATTCTATTTTTAGGGATGTCTCTGTTTATACTCAATGGATGTGGCGGTGGAGAAAGTAATGCACTATCAAAACAGAGTACTATAAATAATCAAAATGCTACAACACAAACTAAAAAAACTTCTAACACCATTGATCTTTTAATCGTTGTAGATAAAAACGATAGAAATAACTTTAATGGCATAAATGAAACAAAACTTGAACATGCTATTGCTGTGAGTAATAAGATATATAAAAATAGTCAATTAGATATAAAATTAAATATTAAAAAAATACAACCTTATAGCTTAAAAAATGAAACTTCAGAAGATGTGTTATATGCAATGTATAAAGATAAAAATATTACGAGTATTCGTAATGAGGTAAAAGCAGACTTAGTCATAGTCTATAGAAAATATGCCGATGATGGTACATGCGGTATAGCGTATATCAATGATACATTTGATAGAGATTTTGGGTATGGGCATGTCTCTTTAGACTGTATAAGTAGTACATTATCTCATGAAATAGGACATTCCATGGGGCTTGACCACAGCGAAGAGGATACTTCATCTTATGCACATGGTTATGGGGTTGAAGGTGTATTTCATACTGTCATGGCTTATGGTACAACCTATAAAAGTCATAACCAAATGTTTAACTATTCTAGTCCTGAGTTAGAATGTGAAGGACAAAAATGTGGGATAGATGTAGAATTAGAAAATGGAACAGATGCGGTTAAAGCACTAAAAAATGCTGTAAATTTTGTGGCATCGTTTAACTAATGTTGGCACGTTTCAATAAGTATATATTGAATTTAAGGGTATTTGTATGAAAAAAATATTTTTTTCATTATCATTCTTACTAGGATTCTTTTATCTTTGGAATAGTGAGTTTATTACTTCAAAAGAGTCAATAAATACGATGAATAATAGTTCTTATGTACTGACACATAAGAACCGTGGAGAAGTAGATGAACAATTTGTAGAAAAAGTACCAGAAAAAATTGATAAGAGTAATAAAGATATATCAAATATAAGAAAGGGTAAAAAATATGTCGTTTTTGAGACTTATTATTTAGATGATGCATTAGAAGATATGGATCCTATAAAAAATGTTACACCCATTTCTGCTGTGCAGATGAAGCAGCATATATTAGAGAATGTACAAATAGGAGACAGTTTGTTGTTACCTGATATAGAGGGTAATAGCTATGAGATGACTGTTGAAAACCATACCGTTTCAAAAAGGGAAAATATTAGTATAGATGGAAGCTTTAAAGATAATGGCATACAATACACAGCTATAATTACTGAAGGAAAAAATGCTTCTTTTATCTCAATGCGTACCCCTATGGGAAATTATGAAATAGAACTTTATAATGGAAAAGGCTTTGTTTATACTGGTCATTCTTTAGAAAAGACTATGCAAGACTTCAACAAAAATGACGGCATAAAGGTTACTAAATAGTAGAAATGATTTGTTTTACATTTCAATGATTTTGACTAAATAGTTATCCACTATTTTTACATTTATCGTTTAAGTGTTGAATATTCATTAGTTAAGTTACGCTACCATACCCTCATGACTTACACAATATCCCCAGAATTTACACCTATCATAGACGCCATAGAAACACACCTCATAGGTAAAAGAGAGGCTATAGCCCTTTCTTTGGCTACTTTTTTTGCGGGAGGACACTTACTTTTAGAGGACATACCTGGGGTAGGCAAAACCACACTGGCTAAGCACCTCTCTCAAGTACTAGGTCTTGACTTTGGGCGTATACAGTTTACTTCTGACATGTTGCCTTCAGATATACTGGGCATTAACTACTATAACCAAAAAGAAGGAGCTTTTGTTTTTAGGAAAGGACCTATCTTTAGCTCTTTTTTACTCGCAGACGAGATAAACCGTTCCATGCCTAAAACCCAGTCTGCCCTACTTCAAGCTATGGAAGAAGGTGTGGTAACCATAGACTCTGTGGCGTACACCTTGCCTCAACCTTTTTTCGTCATAGGAACACAAAACCCACATGAAGAGGTAGGGACATTTGTTTTGCCTAACTCACAGCTCGATAGATTTATGTGTTCTTTTGGCATAGGGTACCCTGATAAAAGCTCAGAACGGGACATACTCAAGGGTAAAAGAGTAAACGAAAACACACAAGCTATGCTTACACAAGAAGAGATAGACGCATATATGCAAAAAGCGTCTCATATCATAGTGAGTGAAGTACTCTTAGATTTTTTACAAGACATCATAGCGTACACAAGAAACAGTGGTGTATTTGAGTATGGACTTTCTATGCGTGGTGCATTGGCACTTGTTGCTATGCTTAAGTCTTGGGCTATGTTACAAGGTAAAAGTTATGCCACCGCAGATGATGTACATATGGTTACTTCATTGGTTTGTGCACATAGGCTTGTATTTAAAGAAGGTAAAACCTCAGCAAAACGTATACATGATGAAATCTTTACGCACATTCATTCAGATACATAAAACGGTCAAACAGCATGCCACACGCTTTTCTGCTGTGGTCGTGATACTACTTTTTGGTCTTTTCTTAGAAGCGTATATGCATGACTTTAACCTAGTGTATATTACGCTATTTTTTGTCTTTGCTTTTGCTTTTACTGCGGGTCCCATGGGTGTGCTTAACATAGGAAGCATTGTGACTAAGTTTTTAAAGCAAGGTCGTTTTTTTGCTAAGGAAGAAGGGCTTATACCTTTACGTCTACATAACAACGCAAAGACCACTGCTTGGGCTATAGATGTTTTTTATATCAATGAGTATTCACTAGAGACTTCACTGCCTTTAGAAAAAATAGAAGTAGAACGTTCTGTGACGCTACAACTACCCTATGTACCTGCAAAAAGAGGATTTTTTAGCTATAAGGGGTGCTACTTGGAAAGTAAATATCCACTTTCAACGGCTAGACTTACGAAAACTGTTGAAGATGAATTTCAAGGATTAGCCTACCCTCAACCTAAAGGTAGGTCTTTGAGTTCGTTTTTACATGAAGAAGAAAGCCATTATGGAGAAGAAAAAGAGTTTGATGGGCTACGTGTCTATGATGGTTCTCAAAAACTCTCTCATATACACTGGGCATCTGTGGTTAAAGGTGAAATCTCTGTAAAGATGTTTATAAAAGAACATCAAACACCTCAGTTGCTTTTTCATTTTACACATGCAGGTAGTGATGATGAAGCAAGATTGTCACAGTTGTGCTTGTGGGCACTTAGCTGTGAAAAATCACATCTTAGTTTTGAAATACAAATGCCAGACAAAAGACTTAGTACAAAAAGGGAGAGTATAGATGAGATTCTTAGCTACCTTGCAAAATATTAAACTCTCTTCCTTGTCATTTTCTTCTTTGAGACTTTTAGATTTAGCTTATGTTATAGTTTTATTGCCACTGTTGCTGATGTTAAAAGTGCCTATGCTTGTTTTTGTAGTGCTGGTTCTTTCACTCTTATTCTTTTCATCAAGACCTGCAAAATCATGGCTTATTTTTCTAGTTTTTATACTTGGTATACTTGCCATTTATCTGTCACTTTATGGGGCATTTTCTTTTAGAGGGTTGTCACGTTTAAAACTATTTCTTGAACTGCTTATCTACATACTTATAGTTGTGGTGAGTATGCAAAGACTCACACGAGAGATAAACATCTATTTACTCCTCTCACCGTTTTTCTTTTTAGCACTATCTTTATTCTTTTTTCATGGGATGTTTATGCTTGCGTATGTGGTTTTTGAGGTTTTCTTTTTGCTATGGATGATACTCTCTCATCGTATGCAAGGAAATATCATAGAGGGCTTTAGAGCTTCCATGGTGATGTTTATGTACTCGTTACCTTGGGTGGTGGTGTTGTTTATCTTTTTTCCTCGTATCTCTTTTGAACATGCATCTTATGGGTTTAAAGGTGAGACTGTTCAGCGCATGGGACATGATGGCACGATGTATTTAGACAACAAAGCTTTGCTTGTCCCTTCAGACCGCATAGTTATGGAAGTGGGTTTTAAAAAAGAGATACCTGCTTCTCACCTTCTTTATTTTCGAGGGAGTATTTTGTATAGCGATAAAAAGAACCATTGGGATCCTATACCAAGTTTTGTCAAAAGAAAACAAAATACAGTGATACCTAAAACAAATGCCCAAAGTGTACAGTATAATGTCACACTATACCCTACCCAAAAGAAATGGCTTTACTTGATGGACATACCTAGTCAAGCAGTCAAAGAAAGTACCCTAGACAGAGACTTCATAAGTACGGTTAAAAATAAAATACGTGAACCCATACACTATGCAGCCTCTTCTACTTTAGCTACAAAGTTTTATGATGACGTAGATGCCTATACTTTAAAAGTCTCCTCAAAGATACTTGATAAGCATAATCCAAAAACGTATGAAGAAGCCTTAAAAATAAAAGAATCACATCCTACCAAGAAAGCAAAAGCCAAAGCGCTGATAAAGTTTTTTCAAAGGCAAAATCTTACCTATACACTTAAGCCAGAAGCCTTAGATATAAACCATACAACAGACAGTTTTTTGTTTGAGAAAAAAAGAGGCTATTGTGTACACTTTGCCTCTTCTTTTGTCACCATGGCACGCATGATTGGCATTCCTTCACGTATAGTCACGGGTTATAAAGGGGATGTAAGTAATGGCTTAAAAAATTATTTGGCTATTAAAGAAAAAGATGCACATGCTTGGGCTGAACTCTACATAGACAAGCATTGGGTAAGATATGAGACTACTTCTACAGCATCACACATAGAAACACAAAATCAAAATAGTCAAAATAATGCTACAGATAAAAAAGAAACTAGTCCACTTATTAAAAAAATAAACCTGTATCTTATGTATGCCAAGTATCAAGTAGAAACATGGATACTCTACTACTCTAACATTCGTCAAAAACAACTCTTGCAGTATGCTAAGGATAATCCTCAATTTATCTTTATATTTATGAGTAGTTTTATTTTCTTACTCATAACAAGCTTTATGTTTATCTCTTACTTTAGAAGAAAGACGTATAGTAACAAAACGCTAGAAGCAATAGCTCCTCTGTTGAACATTTTAAAAACAAAAGGTTATGTACGTAGAGAAGATGAAACACTTCATATGTATTTTTTACGTTACTGTGAAGCGAACCTTAATAAACATGAAGCCATTAGTAAAATAAGAGAATTAGATACGCGTTATGAACAACTTGTCTACGCTGAAAATATTTCAGCATCAGAGCTAAAAGCATTTAAAAAGTTGGTCAAACAAGCAACTAAATTTAAAATGTATTAATCTTGCTTATTTACCTTTGTATGGTTTTAGAAGTGTATAGTCACTCTTGAACGTATAAAAGCCATCTCTTAGACGTTTTTAAATAAAATTATAAATCAATTCTCAATGGAGAGACTATCACATGATCAAAAAAAGTAAAAAAGTAATTCTTGCAGGGTTTTTATCGACTTTAACCTTGGCATACCTCTTTGGCTCTACTGCTGTAGCTAAGGACACAAATATAAAAAAATATAAACCTTCAACAGCCAAAGAAAAAATGGATGCGTATATAAAATTTACACAGATTCTTAACGTTATAGAGAGTCAATATGTAGATGACATCAATACATCAGCACTTGTAGACAAAGCACTTAAAGGTTTAATGACAAACCTTGATGCACACTCTACTTTTATGGATACTAAATCATTTAAAGATCTCTCTGTACAAACCAAAGGTGAGTTTGGTGGGCTTGGTATCTCTATAGGTATGAAAGATGGAGCGTTGACTGTCATTGCTCCTATTAAGGATACCCCTGCAGATAAAGCTGGAGTAAAAGCTGGAGATATTATTTTAAAAATAAATAAGAAAGCGACTATCGGTATGACCATAGATGAGTCCGTAAAACTCATGAGAGGAAAACCAAAAACGTCACTTGTTTTAACCATTATTAGAAAAAAAGAACCAAAACCTCTTAAAATCAAAATAGTGCGTGATATTATAAAGATACAATCTGTGTATGCAAAAAATATTGATGACAATATACTCTACCTTCTTGTGACATCTTTTGACCAAAAAGTAGTGAAAAGTGTTAAAAAAGCCATTGATGAGCATAACAATACCAAAGGGATAGTTTTAGATTTAAGAAATAACCCTGGTGGTCTTTTAGACCAAGCAGTAGGACTTGTAGATTTATTTGTAGACAAAGGTGATATTGTTAGTCAAAAAGGCAAGCAAAAAGGTGAAAACATAGCTTATGAAGCGCATGCTAAAGGCACAGATGCAAATACTCCTATAGTTACACTCGTAAATGGTGGGTCTGCTTCAGCTTCGGAAATCGTCTCTGGAGCATTGCAAGACTTTAATAGAACTATAGTTGTGGGAGAGAAAACTTTTGGAAAAGGGTCTGTTCAGGTGGTTATGCCTATAGGAAAAGATGAAGCGCTTAAACTTACTGTTGCACGTTACTATTTACCTAGTGGACGTACTATTCAAGCTGTAGGTGTTACCCCTGATATCACGGTGCATTTAGGCAAAATTGAGTATATAGAAGATACCTTGTCACTCAAAGAAAGTGATCTTAAAAAACATTTAGAAGAAGAGCTTAGTAAACTAGAGACGAATGTAGTAAAAGCTGTTGAGGTAAATGCCACATTAGAAAACAATGAAACAAAAGTTGATGATAGTATCATCACAGATAAGCAACTGTATAAAGATGTACAACTGAAGTCTGCAGTAGACATACTTAAAGCACTCATTATTACAAATACAGGGAAAAAGGGAAAGTAAGCAGTGAAAAAAACGGAACTCCTCTATGAAGGAAAAGCAAAGAAAATTTGGGAAACAGAAGATGAGAATCTACTCATTTCTGAGTTTAAAGACTCACTCACTGCTTTTAATGGCGAGAAAAAGTCATCTGAAGAGGGAAAAGGTGCACTCAATAACCAAATCTCTACGGAACTTTTTAAGTATCTAGAAGAAAAAGGTATCCCAACACACTATGTGGATACGCTTGATGATAATAACATGTTACACAAACGAGCAGAGGTAATTTTACTCGAAGTGATTGTAAGGAACATTGCTACAGGCTCTTTGAGTAGGAACCTTGGCATTGCAGATAAAACAGTACTTCCCTTTACACTAGTAGAATTTGACTACAAAAATGACGCACTAGGTGACCCTAAACTTAATGATCAACACTGTCTCATATTAAATCTAGTGAATAGCACAGATGAACTTGACTACATACGTTTTATGGCTAGACGTATCAATACTCTCCTCACAGAGTTTTATGTAGAACTAGACATCAAAGTGGTTGATTTCAAACTTGAGTTTGGTAGAGACAAGGATGGCAACATTATACTCATAGATGAGCTTAGTCCAGATAACTTTAGACTTTGGGATGCTAAGACTGATGAGAAGCTAGATAAAGATAGATTTAGACAAGGTCTAGGTGGACTTACAGAGGCCTATAGACTAGTATTAGATAGAATTCAAAATAGATAGCTATTAAAGGACGTATAATGAGCAAAGCTCATCATACTACGTTGTCACTATGACTACTTCAGCAGTAGTCTCACAAGACTAGTCGTATTATTAGGTTTATATGTAATTCTATGATATTATAAAACAGAAAGAAATAAGGAATAAAATAATGACAGCAGTTGTAAATGTATTTTTAAAAGACGGCGTTTTAGATCCACAGGGTAAAGCAGCACACCATGCACTAGACTCTTTAGGCTTTTCTAGTGTAGGTGATGTACGTATAGGTAAACAAATCATTATCAAACTTGACACTACAGACAAAGCAAAGGCTGAGACTGAAGTCAAAGAGATGTGTGAGACGCTACTTGCGAATACAGTCATAGAAGATTATACTATCGAGATTAACTAATGCAAGAAAAAACATTAAAAGTTGCAGTATTAAGATTCCCTGGAACAAACTGTGAATTTGATACCCAGTATGCATTTGAAAAGTTGGGATACACAACAGAACTGGTATGGCATGAGAATGAAGCTTTACCTACAGATATTGATTTAGTGGTTGTACCAGGTGGATTTTCTTATGGTGACTACTTGCGTTCTGGGTCTATTGCACGTTTTTCTCCTGTGATGAAGGCTGTGACTGCCTATGCTAATGATGGTGGAAAAGTACTAGGTATCTGTAATGGTTTTCAAATACTCACAGAAGCTGGGCTTCTTCCTGGAGCGTTAAAGCGTAACAATAACTTGCACTTCATCTCTAAACACCAAAACCTATGTGTTGTCAATAGTGATAATGCATTTTTAAATAAATGTGAAAATGGTGAAGTACTCAACATTCCCATAGCGCATGCAGATGGTAACTACTACATAGATGATGAGGGATTTAAAAAGATAGAAACCAATGGACAAATACTTCTTCGGTATTGCGATGATAAAGGTAAACCTGTGGTTGTAAATGGTTCAGTGACATCTATAGCAGGTGTGTGTAATGAGTCTAAAAATGTATTTGGGCTTATGCCCCACCCAGAGCGTGCTTTAGAAGCTATACTAGGTTCAGTTGATGGTGTACGTATGCTTGAAGGTTTTGACGTCTGATGTATCTATTGCGTTCCGTTTTACTTACTTTCCTACTGATGGTTACATTTGTTAGTAGTACACATGCACAATCTGAATATAAATATAGCTATATGCCTAAAAAAGTTTACGAAAACCAACTTTTCCCTGTTACTTTAGTTGGTATAAGTGAGACTGAGACCCCTACATTAACATATGATCGTTCAAGTCCCATTCAGCCTTTGTTTTCTACACCTTTGCAAGTTAAAAATGGAAATGATGTTTTTTATACGTTTTATTTTAAAGCAGGTAAAACGGATGTACGCTTACCTCTTCTTTTTATCTCTTCCTCAACACAAGAGATTTCTCTAGACAAACAACATATATCTCTTGCCACACTCAAAGAAGATAAAAGCTTTTCAGGTGTATTGGCAGCAGATATGAAAATTAAAAACTATCAAGTGTCTAATTTTGATGACAAGAATCATATTGTAAACCTATCTATTGAAGCATATGAGGCCAATATTGAAGATATGGTATTGAAAGAACTAAGTGATTATGGTGTCGAAAATATAAAGCGTGAAAATGCAAAAGTAAAAGCTGAGTTTTATGCAGTGCTACCTCGTAGACAAAAGAAATTAACCTTTAGTTATTTTAACACGATTAAACAACGTTATGTTCCTATTGAATTGTCTATAGAAGTAAAAAATGCTTCAGTCACAACCCAATCTGACCTTAACCCTAAAGTAGATGCTTTTGAACGTTTAAAACGCTATGCACTTATGGCTTTTTCACTCTTTTTTATTCTTATGTTTATATGGAAAAGAGATTTTTTGTATCTTGTCTTAGGTGTTGTATCGATAATCACTCTTCTTACTTTTTACATACCACATAAAAAAATATGTGTAAAACAAGGAGCTCCACTTTATATTCTTCCCACAGAAACAAGTACCATAGGTACAAGGGTGGAAAATAAATTAGATACAATGATACTTACGGAACATGAAGAGTATACTAAAATAGAGTATAAAAAAGGAATCATAGGATGGATCAAAGATGAAGATATTTGCGACAATTAGGTTTTATTGGGGTGCTTTTGTCATCTCTTTTAATACCGCTGTGCTTATGATCCCTGCTCTGATGCTTTTTGGAAAATATAAAAGTACTATAGTACATCATATCAATTCTCTGACACTTTGGATGATGGGTGGTATTGCCCTTAAAAAGGGAAAGATGGATAAAAATGCTGATATGTATGTTATGAACCATCAAGGTATTGTTGATATTATAGGGCTTGAAGCTGTACAAAACAATCATGTACGTTGGGCAGCAAAAAAAGAACTTTTTGATACCTTGTGGTTTGGTAATCTACTTAAGCATGCCCAACAGATATCTATAGATAGAGGGAGTAAATCTTCATTACGTAAGTTTATAAAAGATGTTGAATACTCTAGAGATGTACTAAAACGTCCTGTGGCGATTTTTCCTGAGGGAACAAGGACCGATAAACAAAAGTTACTTCCCTTTAAAGGTGGTACAAAACTCATCGCTGATAAGTTGGGTCTTAAAGTACAACCCATAGTGATAACTGGAAGTAAAAAATTACTCAATGAGCACAACAAAACAGCACATTCTGCCATAGTCCATTACCACTTTTTACCTACGATTGATGTGAGTAACGCAGACAAAGACTGGTATGAAAAACTTAGTGAAGAGATGCAAAAGGTAATAGACGATGAGTTCACTCACAATAATCGCAGTCGCTAGTGGTGGAGCTATAGGAGCGACATTACGTCTATTCATTAATACAGCTGTAAATAAAAGCTTTATACATGCTTTACCTCTAGGAACATTGGCTGTTAACCTCTTAGGTTCATTGATTATAGGAATACTTTTTGCTTACTTCCATCTCAATACAACACTTTCCCCTCATATCAAAACCTTTATGGTGACAGGTATTTTAGGTGCACTTACTACCTATTCTACCTTTGCCATAGAGAGTTTCTTCTTACTCGAATCAGGACATTACGCACACGCTTTTGCCAACATGGCACTTAACCTCTTTGGAACCATACTTTTTGCAGGGATTGGGTACATGACACTTTTACATTTTACAAAATAGGATAGACATTGATAACACTTAGCACTGAAATAGAAAAACACATCAAGAAGCTCGTAAACCCTCTTAAAGATGGAGACGACCTCAAAGAAGCTCTTAAACTCAAGCTTACAAAAAAAGAACTCAAGCTTCTTAAAGCTTGGTCAGAAGGTACAGACATAGAAGAACTTCAAAAACAACTCAACCTTGATGAAGAACGTTATGGTGAACTCTCAGCCAAACTCATTAAGAAACTCAATCAAGAGAAGATTAAACAGGCTATCTGTATTTAAGCGCATTTAAGCAGCTTTGCGTTACATTAAGACAAAAAAGGTCTTAGATGGAAATCACTCACTTTTTTGAAGCCTTGTGGCAACTTAGTATTGCTATGGCTCCCTACATTCTTTTTGGTCTACTTTTTGCAGGGATTATGCATGAACTTGTACCCGATAGCATAGTCACCAAACACTTAGGTAAAGACAATATCTCTTCTGTTGTGAAGTCCACGATTTTTGGTATACCTTTACCTGTGTGTTCTTGTGGGGTAATTCCTCTAGCTACCTCTATTAAAAAATCTGGCGCATCCAAGGGAGCGACACTCTCTTTTCTTATCTCTACACCTATTACTGGTGTGGATTCTATACTGGCTACTTATGGTATTTTTGGATGGATATTTACACTCTACCGTGCTGTGACTTCTATGATTATCGCGATGATGGCAGGGATATTGACGAATATATTTGATAAAGATACTTCGACAAGCTCAGTAACCGAAAAACACAATACATTCAGGGTAGATATGGAATCTACCCCTACGACATTTTCCACATTCAAACCAATCGTAGGGGCAGACCTTGTGTCTGCCCACAACCATGATGAACAAACATCTTGTGACACAGGTGAAGGAAGTTGCTGTAGCACATCAAACGATAATCAAAAAAGTTTTTCTCTCAAAACTGCCATTAGCTATGCTTTTGGTACCCTGCTTGGTGACATTGCCAAGCCACTCTTTTGGGGTCTGCTTTTGGGTGCACTCATCACAGTTGCCATCCCCGATAACCTAGCAGAACTACTCTCTGACAATACATGGTTGAGTTATCTGCTTGTCATAATCATCGCAGTGCCTATGTATGTTTGTGCCACTGCCTCACTGCCTATAGCAGCAGGGCTAATGCTCTCTGGGGTCAGTGCTGGTGCTGCCTTTGTTTTCCTCTCTGCTGGTCCTGCAACCAATACAGTTACTATCGGTGTGGTCAAAAAGATGTTAGGTACCAAATCTTTGCTTATCTACTTAGGGAGCATCATCATAGGGAGTATCGTCTTTGGGCTAGGCTTAGACTACATCTTTGATGCCTCAGCAATAGACCCTGCTTCACTCATCCACATGGATGAAGAAGGCGGCATCATCGCTACACTTTCTTCTGTCGTGTTGTGGGGCTTGGTACTTTACTACATGGCTAAACCTTACTTTCAAAAGAAAGATAGCTGTAGTGGTGGGTCTTGCTGTGGGTAAATACTACCCTCAAACACTTGTAGCTATGCAGTTTTTGACCATGGGACTTATGGTACTTTTTTCTCATGGCTTTTTACATCATGGGATTGCTATCGCTATTTTTCTACTGGGTTTGACTATAGGATTATGGGCACTCATGCATAATACTTTAGGTAATTTCAATATACGGTCCAAACTTAAAAAAGACGCTCAGCTCATCACTGCAGGTATCTATGCCTATATACGTCACCCGATGTATACCTCAGTAGTGACTATGATGTTTGGGATACTCATATCTACACCTACATGGTATGAAGTGATACTCTTCTCCCTACTCCTCATCACCCTCTATCTCAAAGCCAAAAGAGAAGAAAAGCCTTTGATACAAGCATTTTCTGATTATAGTGATTACAAAAAAAGAACTAAGTATTTTGTGCCTTTTGTTCTGTAGAGTAAAGACTTTCAGTATCTTTTGTCACTTATAATATAGTACTAAATTAAATTTTAATATGGTATTATATAAAATACACCAAAGGATTTTAATGCACTTAAGTGAAGATATTAAACCAATTAGCTATTTAAAAGCAAAAACTGCCGATGTCATTAATGGCGTCAATGAAAATCAAAGAACTGTTTTTATTACCCAAAATGGTGAAGCCAAGGCAGTAGTGCAAGATATAAAAAGTTATGAGAATACTAAAAATACCTTAAATCTCTTAAAATTAATAATTCAAAGTGAAAACGATATTGACAATGGAAATGTTATTTCACAAGATGAAATGTTTGAAAATTTAGAAAGAAAACTTTTTAATTAATGCCCAAATATAGCGTAGTATGGACAAAGAATGCTCAATTTGATTTAGAATTAATCATTGAATACATCAAACCAAGCAGTAAAACGATTGCAAAGAATATTTTCTACGAAATAAAAAAAGAATGTGCTAATTTATATGTTATGCCAACAAGAAAAAGAGTTGTACCTGAATTACAACATATTGGTATACTAAAATATCGAGAAATTATTTACAAAAGATGGCGTATAGTATTTAAGATTGAAGAATCAAAAGTTTCTGTTTTATTGGTTGTAGATAGTAGTAGAAACTTAGAAGACTTGATGTTCCAAAGGCTTCTTAATCACAATGAGAGTTAATGATTCTGTTTACAATATGATGAAACTTGCAGCAGAAGGTCAAAAGAGAAACCTTTCAAACTTCATTGAGTTTGCAACAATGCAGCATTTAACATCTTCACAGTTTGTAGATAATGATGAAATGCAAGAGATTATGGATGACAAAGAACTTGTATCAAACCTAATGAGATGAAAAACTTATTATTGCTGTAGTCTATTTTAAGCATCGACAACAAGCATGTGAGTAAAGCTTAAAAGTCATCATCATTTTCAAACTCAGCATCTAGTTTCACCTCTTTTTCTGCAGCTAGTTGTTGTTTAGTCAGAACCATTTCGTGCAAAAACTCCCCAAAGAACGTTTTGGACTCTGTTTTTGCCATAAACATATAAAAACCTACTGGTGAGTGCAATGGTGATAGAAAAAGCAATGATTTTTTGTGTGAGGTTAAAGGTCTGAATAGGCTCTTTGGTACGTACTTCACACACGCCACCTGTGCAATACTGTGCTTGTTTACGGGTAATAAGTGTATAGAGTTTACACCCTACACAAATAGAGAGTGCACTCTCCATAAAAAGAAGTGCCAGACACAATACACAGATAAGTACTTTATAAAACGTAATATCCCAATGTAGGACAAACCAGTTCATCATCGGCAAGGCAATGAGGCAGCCTAGTATCCACGCAAAACGCTTTTGCATCGCTGCGACATATTCTGGTTTTTGATTTTGATAAACATCCTACCAAAAAGCAATGCAGGGGAATATCTAGGGTTAATAATACGTACAGTCATATCGATAAAAATAAATGCCAAATAGATACGAGCAACCATAATGTGGTTATACCCAATCCCTACAAAGAGTACTATCATCCCTAGTAAAAAGAGTATACCTGCTGTAGCACGTACCTCATTTTCATTGACCATACCTACATCATAACCTGGTACTTTTTCACCATAATTATATATGAAATTTTTAAAACTCATTACATATCCTTTAGTAACATTGATGCTATTATTACGTATAGGGTGCAAACATATCGAAGCGTTTATAGGGATGCTGTATGCCTTGGGTGCAAGTGCTATCATCGTGCTACTTTCTAACACCACAGAGGGTATAGAACTTTTTAACAAACTCCAAGCCGCAGACATCCTCTTTACCACCACAGTAGACCTTTGGGAGCCACTTGTGCTCTATACTACAGTAGCATTACTCTTTTTCTTCCTCTATCACAAACTTACAGGACTGCTTAAAGAGATGCTCTTCTTTGGTCTGCTTGCAACTTACTGTTACCTCTTCAGTGCAACTCGCAGGGGTACTTGTGGTTTTTGTACTACTCATCGTTCCTGCTTTTTTAGCTCTGTTACAAAGTAGATTTGCTAGACTACCTTTTACATGGATTATCGGCTCTTTACTCATCATCACTGCTTTGGTAGTCTCCTATCAGCTTGACCTTCCTACAGGGTATACCATCGTGTTTATCGCTTCTTTTGTAGGCATAGTTTCTGCACTCATTGTAGGTAAAAAAGACAAAGTACGATGAGTACCTTTGAGCTACTCTTCTACATCTTTACAGGTGCCCTCTCACTCTCTTACATGATATTTGGCAAAAAACAAGGCAATGCTATCGCATTCGTCTCAGGTCTAGGATTGGGTGACATCCCCTACTTTGGCTTGAAGATGTGGCAGATGATAGTTTTAGCTGTTCTATTTATGGGGTTACCGTTTGTGCTTAAGATTTGACAGAGAATGTAACTCCTAACCACCTCATGTATAGAAGGAAACAAGTCCAGCTTTTAGTGGGACTTAAGTTTCCGCTTCCTTTTAAGTATATGAATCATACAGTTTAACTCATAGATGGTAGATCAGAATTAATCGTTATTTCTTTCTTTGAACTATTTGTGTCTGTACTATTAATATCTATTGCTTTTACTTTTGGGGTAGTTGTCTTGTTGTTTTCATTTGCATCAGATTTTTTATTTTTTATGGCTGGTGTCGTGCTTGTTGAAGTATGTATATTTATATTGGGTAACACTTTAGTATTTTTCTTGTTTTTTTTCACGAAAATAACGAGTTTTTTATCTTTATATTCTGCACTCATACTTCCTTCATCTGCATCTAGTGGTAATGGGATACTTTGTTGATACATACGCATAGAGCTTGATGAACTGTAGCTGTTGGCAGTTTTATTCTCATGTTTTTCTATGATTTTAGCAGTAATACTCATCACGCCATCTTTGGTATTGATGTCTATTTGATTTTCTTTATTTTCTGGTATATTTGTGACATATTCATAGTGGTCACCTTTGTCTATAAATTGTTCTTGTGTTGCAATCTTGTAGGTACCCAGTGGACTGACAACATTAGTAGAGCGTTGTTGGATTCTTTTATGCATACGGTTGAACATTTTGTCCATATTTTGTTGCATTTGCATCATCTCTTTAAAAATATCATCTCCAAATGGATCATTAAAAAATGGGTCATTTGCATGAAGTGAAAGTGTTGCGACAAGAGGCAACACTAAAAATGTAAATTTTTTGTTTCGCATGTCTTGCTCCTTAGTGTTAAGATATAACAAAATTATAAGGCTACAAGTTTAACGGAATTTAAACCGAGGGGTTAAGTCTTCCATAGAAAGTTCTTTGACATGAGTCTTTCCCATGACGGCTAACAAAGAACGAACCCCATGAAGAAGATGATGGTGATAAAAAGCAATGTGTTTTGCTTTTTCTATGACAAGAAACTTACTTCTTTTTGATTCATTCATCGTTGCAAGCCCAACGGGACAGTCTCTGCCATTTGCTCCAGAACATTCTCTGGCACGAATGCACCCTGCAGAAATCATGAATCCTCTAGCAATGTTAATAAAGTCAGCTCCATGACATAAAAGTTCTACTACATCATCAGGGGTGAGTACTTTTTCACTGGCTATTATCTTTATATCTTTGAGTGCATAGTTACTCAATACATCTTTTACAATAATCAGGGCTTCACGTATAGGTAAACCTATTTTTGACATCATTTCAAGTGGTGCAGTGGCTGAGCCTCCATCTCCTCCATCTATAGTGATAAAATCAGGTAAGTTTTTACCTTCTTGTCTTCTTTTTTCTAACGCTTTTGCATAGATTTCAAAGTTTTCTTTTGAAGAGATGACTATTTTAAAACCTACAGGTTTATCTGAAAGATTTTGTAAACGTTCTATAAAATCAAAAAATGTTTCCATATCTGTGGCATAGGGAAAACGGTTGGGGCTTATAAGGTCTTTATGTGCAGGTATGCCCCTATAGTAGGCGATGTCATCACTAACCTTCGTAGCAAGAAGTTTCCCCCCTGTTTGTTTCGCACCTTGTGCAAGTTTCACTTCTGTCATAGTGCAAAAACGCATCACCTTTTGATAACGTACTTCATCAAAGTTACCCTCATTATCTCTGACCCCATACAAGCCAGAACCCATTTGAAAGACTATATCAGGGATACTTTTGGGTACAGCAGTTGGAAAGATATTGAGAGGCTTAGACCAGTCAATACGAAAATAGAGTAGTTTTATATTATCAAATATGAATGAACCTTTATCCTTTTGTCTTAATACCATCTTTCTATATAAACGTTGAGAGACTTCTCTGTTTGTAAAGACCCGCATAAGTTTGTAAACACCCTTAGCAAACCATGTACCTTTTTTTATCTCTAAAAAATCACTACACTCACAATCATCTACGTTGAGTGTGGCAAGGAAGTTTGAAGTTAAACCTCCTTCTCCTGTATTGATGGGAAAATGACCATTAAATGCACCTCTTGAAAATGACCTTGTTCCTTCTGGAGAGATAGATCCATCACTCATGGCTGAACGTCCAATGATACTTCTACTTTTAAATGGTATAGCTCTATGTTTTCCAAAAGTGACTGTAAACTCACTCTGCACTTCATGTACTTCTTTTACAAAATTTGCATGTTTAAACAGTGTCTTTTGATTGCCATACGGTTTGGAAGGAGAAAAAGAAAGATAAGGGTTTTTTCCCTCGGAGACTCTATTTATCCATTCTAGCTTTTCAAACGAGTCATAATACGTTTCATCTCCAAAGTATTGACGCATGGGGTCTCTTAACATATAGAAAAAATAACGTAAACGTCCTATAAGTGGATAGTTAATAAGTAATTGATTTTTCCTTTGAATAAATCTATCATAAATAAACATGGCAAAGAGTACCAAGAGTAAAATGACTAACAAAACTTTTATAAGTAATGTCCATTCAGCAGAGAAGAGTGGTAGATTGGTAAAAAAGTTGTCTTTATTCATAGGTGTTACCATCCTTGAAAAATAAATTATCTAATGAATACTTTCCTGCACCAAACGTAGCAAATATGACTAAGAATACCATATAGTACAATGGGATTTCTATACCATTATCTGCTACAGAGAAACCATGACCTCCATGTACGAATACTATCGCACCTATCATGACAAAAGAGAGTAGTATGGAGATATGACGGGTAAATAGCCCTAAGACCAGTAAAACAATACCTATAACCTCAATACCAGTCACTATATATGCAGTAACTTGCGAAAAAGGAATAGAGACACTGTCAAACCATTGGGCAGTGGCTTGCATATCTTTGAGTTTAAACATGGCAGGTTTTGCAAAACCATATGCCAAGATTAATCTTGCCGCTAACACAACAAGGTGTTTTGGGTACGAAAAAAATACCGACATTTCTCCTAATACATTTTTCATTTTTTCCCTTCTTTTCACGGTAAATACGTATGTAGTATACTATACTCTTTATTGTGTAGTATTTATGTATTAGGACTTATTTGTAAAATTTTTTTTTACTTAATGTTACTACTATTGCTATAAGATTTGTTTTATTCTTGTCTAAACCTACATTCTGCTAGTGTAATTACTTTGCCTTTTCCCGTCTCAGCTAATATATACTCTAGTGTACCCTCTGCGTCAGTCTCTGGCATCTCTTCACTTATCATACGAAGTGCCTCTTTTTCAGAGGTTTTTGTCCACTTCTTTTCATAAGTGTATTGGGTGTAGAGCAGCATAAATTAGACTAGATCCATTTCAGCAAAAATAGGCTCTACTTTAAGCCACCACTCTTCGAGTTTATTATTCAATTCTGAAATGGCAGATTTTTCTTCTCTCCATTCTTTTATTTTTTCTAGTATAAGTGGTTTATCATTGGCATCTATGTGTGTAGCATTTTCTATGGCTTCTAAAACTTTTTCAATTTTTTCTTGCATGATGGACTCCTTTATCATATTTTAGTTCAATCTTATGTAATTGTCAATACGCTATAATCGCGACAATATATAATCACGTAGGACACACTATGAGCGAAACTGTAGAAAAAAAAGCAACTTATGAACCAAAAGGAATCGAAGACAAGTATTATGCACTCTGTGAAGCGCGTGGGTATTTTGAAATAGATGGGAATAAAGACATACAAGAAGATGGCAAAGACGGCAAAATAAAAGCCTTCTCCCTCATGATGCCACCACCTAACGTCACAGGAAGCCTGCACATAGGACATGCCCTTACCTTTACACTGCAAGACATCATCACACGTTATAAGCGTATGGATGGGTTTAAAACACTTTGGCAGCCTGGTACTGACCATGCAGGTATAGCCACACAAAATATCGTAGAGAAACAACTCTTAGCTGAAGGTACGACTAAAGAAGAACTTGGACGTGAGAAGTTTTTAGAACGTGCGTGGCTACAAAAAGAAACATCAGGAGGAAACATAGTCCACCAAATGCGTAAACTAGGAGTCACTCCTGCATGGAAACGTGAACGTTTCACTATGGATGAGGGTCTCAAAGAGGCGGTAAAAGAAGCCTTTGTTTCACTCTTTAATGAAGGTCAAATCACACAAAACACCTACATGGTAAACTGGTGTACACACGATGGAGCATTGTCTGACATCGAGGTAGAACATGAAGAAGTAAACGGTAAGTTTTACACGATGGTCTATAAGTTTGTGGACGGTTCAGGGCAACTTGAGGTAGCTACTACCAGACCAGAGACGTACTTTGGAGACAGTGCCATTATGGTACACCCTGATGATACACGCTATACGGACATCGTAGGTAAAGAAGTGTTACTTCCACTTACAGACAGAAGCATAAAAGTCATTACCGATACACATGTAGACATGGACTTTGGTACAGGTGTGGTAAAAGTCACTCCTGCACACGACCAAAATGACTACGCTGTAGGAAAACGTCATAACCTAGAGTTCATCAAAGTCTTTGATGAAAAAGGCATACTCAATGACTACTGTGGAGAGTTTGCAGGATTAGAGCGTCTTGAAGCACGTCCTGTCATCGTAAAAAAGCTTGAAAACGAAGGGTACATCGTCAAGATAGAAGACCACGCACACCAAGTAGGTCACTGTTATAGATGTAAAAACATCGTAGAGCCATTCATCTCTACACAGTGGTTTTTGTCTGAGAAAATAGCTGAAAACTCCATCAATGAGACTAAAAAACACAACAACTTCCATCCTCCTCACTGGATAAACTCTTACACCGCATGGATGGATGAGCTTAGACCTTGGTGTATAAGCCGTCAACTATGGTGGGGACACCGCATCCCTGTGTTTACTTGTGATGCGTGTAATCACACATGGGCAGACAAAGCAGACGAACCAGAAGGCTGTCCAAAATGTAGCTCTAAAAAGATGACTCAAGACCCAGATGTACTAGATACATGGTTTTCTTCTGCCTTGTGGGCTATGTCTCCTCTAGGTTGGGGAAACAATGGCCAACTCCAAGACACATATAACGACACAGACATGGCAGACTTCTACCCAAATAGCCTACTGATCACGGGCTTTGACATCATGTTCTTCTGGGTAGCACGTATGATGATGATGGGAGAGCACTTTCAAGGTAAACTGCCATTTGAAGACATCTATATGCACGCACTTGTTCGAGATGAGCATGGGGCGAAGATGTCTAAGTCTAAAGGCAACGTGATAGATCCACTTGACATGGTAGAAGAACACTCTGCTGACATCATACGCTTTACGCTTGCCTTCCTTGCAGTACAAGGGCGTGACATAAAGCTAGGAGCTAAGAACCTAGAGCAGTTTAGAAACTTTACGAACAAGCTTTATAATGCGACAAACTACTTACAACTCAACCATGCAACGTTTAAAGACTTAGTAGACATTGAAGTGGTGACACCACTTGGTCGTTACATGCAAAGTCGTTTGGCTGTAGCTGTTGAAAAAGTAAGAGATAGCCTAGATACCTACAACTTCTCAGACGCAGCAAAAGCTCTCTACAACTTTGTCTGGAACGAGTTTTGTGACTGGGGCATAGAGTACTCTAAAGCTGACCGTGAGAGCATCATAGAGCTTGGAGCCATCTTTAAAGAGACACTGAAGATGGTCTCTCCATTTATGCCGTTTATCTCTGACCATTTGTACCACAAGCTTAGTGGCACCACACTTGAAGAAGGAAAATCACTGATGATTATGCCTTTTCCAAAAGAGATAAAAGCAGATGAAGAAGCAGAAAAAATGTTTGCCATCATCGAAGAGTCCATCACTGCACTTCGTCGTGCAAAAGTCATCATAGACATGGGTAACTCCAAGATAGACAAAGCTTACATCAAACTAGATACAACAGCTATGATAGACACAGACATGGCTAAGCCATTCATAGAAAAACTTGGAAAAGTAATAGAGATAGAATTTGTCGATGCAAAAGTGGCAGACAGCATCACCGATGTCTCTGACAACTTAGAGGTCTACTTACCAACAGGTGAGATAGACATGACGCCTATCATCACAAAGCTTACACGTCAAAAAGAGAAGCTTGAAAAAGAGATAGCAAAACTAACAGGCATGCTAAACAATGAAAGATTTGTAGCTAACGCTCCTGAAGCTGTCATCGCTGAAAACAAACAAGCACTTGAAGATGCAAACAACAAAATGAAAAAAGTAACAAATGAACTTGAAGGGTTTGGTGTCTAAATGGAAGAACTAATTAAATCTGCATACGAAGCCTTAATGGCAAAAGAATACGAAAAAGCACTAGAACTCTACAGTGCTTTAGCAAACAACAATGAGCCTACGAGCTACTACTACCTTGGATTTTTACACTTTCATGGTCATGTGGTCACGCAGAACACTCAAAAGGCTTTTGAGTACTACCTAGAAGCTGCAACTCGTGAAGTGCCAGTAGCTCAGTTCGAAGTAGCACTTATGCTAGAAAATGGTGAAGGCTGTACGAAAAATGAGTCAGAAGCTGCATTCTGGTACGAAGAGTCTGCTAAACGTGGCAGCATAGATGCTTTTAACAACTTAGGTGCTATGCTCAAAGAAGGACGTGGTGTCCCTCAAGACTACAAAAAAGCCTTTACCCTCTTCTCAAAAGCTGCCAATGCAGGCAATGCAAAAGCACAGTTCAACCTAGGAGCCTTGTACGACACAGGCTTAGGCTGTGAAGAGAACAAGGAAAAGTCTATAGAGTGGTGCAGAAAAGCAGCCCATCAAGGTCACAAACTAGCCCAAGGCATTATCTTCAGGATGCAAAATGATGGGCAAATTGTATTTTAAAATGACTAGTTACTTTAGCCTTTTTACTTTAGCATAAATTTTCTAGTAAACTCATCTGCATGAATAGGTTTAGAAAAAAAGTACCCTTGGTAGCTAAGACCCTCATCTAGTTCTAGAAGCAATGTTTTTTGTTGTTCACTTTCTATCCCCTCTATGATAATGTTATAATTGAACTGACGTCCAATATCTAATATAGTTGAAACAAGCACTAGTTCTTTGGGGCTTTTGCCTATATCTTTTATAAACTCTCTATCAATTTTTAATGTATGCATGGAAAGTTTTTTAAGATATGAAAGTGAAGAATATCCTGTACCAAAATCATCAATAGCACATTTCACACCATGAGATCTTAAATCATTAATTACACCCTGTGTATTTGCAAAACTGTCTATTAGGGAGCGTTCTGTAATCTCTATCATAATTTCTTCTGTACTTATATTGTACTGCTTAAGTTTTTCAAAAAACTCTTGTGCAAAATGATTTTCTATGAGTTGTGCTGAATTTATATTGATTGAAATATAGTTTAATTTCCAAATACCTTCTTTTTTCCATTGTGCAATTTGTTGACAGACACTTTCAACTAGCCACCATGTTATTTTAGAAAGTAAACCAGCCTTTATTGCCAAAGGAATAAAAACTTCAGGACCCAATAACCCTTTTTGGGGGTGTTGCCACCTTAAGAGTACTTCAGCAGAAAGAAGTTTCTCATCTTTCATCTGTACGACAGGTTGAAAAAAGAGTTTAAGTTCTTCATGTGTTGCTGCATACACGAGGTTTTGCTGAAGGATAAATAGTTCTTTTTGTTTCTCATCTAAAGAAGGATCATAATAAGAAGTATGATTTACCGCATGCTTGGCTTGATACATGGTTAAATCTGCATGGCGTATAATCTCTTCTGTATCGGTATAGCCTGGTTCAAGTATCACAATACCAATACTTGTTTTGACATGAAGAGAAGTGTCATCAACTATACAAGGTTCTGAAAAAATACTTTTTATAGTATTTGCATACTCTTCGGATTTTTCATAAGCAAGATTTTCATCAATAGCAACATGTGGAATCATAATATTAAATTCATCACCACCTAGTCTACTAATTTTACAGGTATTGCCCAGTTCTTGTAGTAGTCGTTGTGAAATATTTATAAGTACTTTATCCCCTACAGCATGTCCTAAGGAATCGTTGATACCTTTAAATTGATTTAAATCCAAATAAAAGAGGATAGAATAATATGCTTCATGTTTGGGATCGAGTATAACGTAATCCATATAGTTTTTAAATCCTCTACGGTTTAATAAACCTGTGAGGATGTCATGGTCGGCCATATACTCTAGCTTTTTTAATGCTTCATATTCTTTTGTCTTATTTTCTATAATGGCTATACCCACTATTTTATTTGTTGGTTTATCTACATAAGAAAAAGCTTTTATTTCTAAAGAAAAGACTTCACCATAGATTGAGCGGTAAGAACCTGAATAAAAGGCTACACCTTTTTCTAGAGCATCTTTAAATGTGGCAATAGGAGCAGGGTCTGGTAAGGTATGTAGTGAAACACCTATCACATTGTCTTTGCCATGGTTAAAAATAGATATTAACTCTTTATTTTTATCTGTAATAATAAGGTCTTCATCGTACATTAAAATACCAAGTGGTGCATTTGTAAAGAAGTTATGTAAAAGCATTTTTGAAGACTCTAGATTTTTAGACTCTTCATGTCGTATATGAAGATTATAAATGATATTTATTTGTGCTAAATAATAGAGTGATAGTATGCCTGATAGTATATAGTTTAAGGGCATATTTGGAAGAAGTAACAAGGTAACAATTAAGGGGAGAATCAAAATACTCATGTACCCAGCACTAAAACGTACATCAAATGAAAGAGCAAAGGTAGTTCCTGAAGAGAGCCCTATAATAACAAAAAGTATAAAGAATTGGTAGTAAACATCTACAAAATGTATATAGATAAATCCTAAAGAACTATAGAGAATTCCTGTCGTGTATAATAATATAGTAAATTGTTTATACCATTGTAACTTTGTATATGTTTCAGGTCTATCTTCAAATACATATACATTATATTGTCTATAGCCTAAGACTGCCACCAAAGGTAAGTACCATACGAATACTTTTGCATTCAATTGAGGGTACAGTGCAATAGCAATGATTGTTGATAATAATAAAATAACAAATACACCTCTTTTGGAAAAGAAATATAACGTATCTATCGCATATTTATTGCTGGGTTTAAGTTCTTTAATTTTATCAAATAAGTGTATTGTTTTCATTGCCAGCAGTATATACTAATTTGACTTTATAACTCATCCGCTGTTTTGATAATATCAAGTCCAAAACGCTCCCTTAGATTTTGTAAAACTTTTCCTAAATTATGTTGTACAATATCATCATTGAAAGCTAAAAGTGAAAATGTTTTTTGATGTTGAGACGTAAAGTTAGAGAGGTTCAGTGAAAGTTTAATAGCTCCTTTTTCATGTAACGCCAACTCTTCATACATTTCGTACAGTATTTCTCTGAGTAAGTGTTCTGAAAAGAGTCTATTTGTAGTTAGGTTCTTTTTTCTTTTTATCCCATATTCATAGTTAATCTTCAGATAAAAGCTTGTAGGATTTACCCCTAAAGACATGACCATATACACAATGTGACGTGCCATGATGACTATACGTCGTCTAATCTCAGAACTATTATAAATGGCATCAAATGTTCTTGAAATACCTATAGATTTTCTCTCCCCTTTCTTATAGATACTCTCATTACATGTACCTGTTATACGTTTATAAAGCTGAATACCTGGCTTTTTCCATGTATATAAAAGATGTTTATTTCTTTTTACCTCACCTAATGTGCGTATATAATGTTTAGAAAGTCTTGTCTGATATCCTTTACCTATGCCTGGAAAATCCCCTATAGGGATATCTTCTATATACTTATCTATGTTCTTCACCTCATATACGCCATAAGGTTTTGCTGACTCTGTAGCAAGTTTGGCTATCCACTTTGCTTGAGATATACCTATGGAGACAGGTATGTCAAAATGTATTCGTATTTTATCTTGTAGGCTTTTAGCAAAATCATACACTTCATCATCGCGTATCCATCCACTTACATCTCCAAAAAATTCATCTATACTGTATTGTTCTACTTTAGGAATATGTGCTTGCATAAAAGCATGTATTTTGCACGATAAGGTATGATAAAGAGGATAATTAGAGGGTATAACAATCATCTCTGGGCATAGCTGTAAAGCTTGAGCTATGGGCATAGCAGTTTTTACACCTTTATCCCTTGCTTCGTAGCTAGCAGTGGTTACAATGCCTCGTATTTTTCTACGTCCGTCTATAGTATCTACAAAATAATTCTCAAATGTTCTTTTTTGGGCTGAATAAAATATAGGCGTAACAAAAGCACCAGAATTTTCATTCATAAGTTTAATATGCGTACGTTTTTTGTTAAAAATCTCAAGGTTACTCCTGCTGCCTACACAAATAGGTAATCCTTTTAACTTTGGATTTACACTACGTTCAGCTGATGCGAAGAAACTGTCTATATCTATATGTAGAAACATATGACACTATAGTGTAAAATTTAGAAAAATATAAAAATACTGTCATATTGTCATGTTTTTCATTACGCCTATTTTTGGAAAAGAAAGGTAAATGATGGTTGATGTATAATAGTCTTAAAGTTTATAAAGGGATAGTTATGCTAGAAATATTTAAAAAATTATTTGTTAAAGCACCTGAGCCAAAACAGGTGGAAGATAAACCTGGTAGAACATTTAATAAAATTTTAACGAGTAAATACTTTGGCTTGGAAGATAACAGAGCAGATAAAGCATTAATTGCAGAACTTAAAGAAAAGAAAATAAGTCAGATTAATGATTTGCAACTAGCACCAAAATTTGCACGTTACTTTTATAGTAAAGATTGTGAAGACTATACAGCAGAAAAACCTATTGGGGTACAACTCTCTTTTCAAAAAGAAACCCATAGGAAAAAACGAAACATGATACATGTCAGTGAAATGTCATTCATTGTTAAATCAGAAGATTTTGATGAGTTTGAAGAAAAATCAAATGTAAATCTAGCAAATGATTTTAAACATTTAGCACCTGAGCATACCTTTAATGGTACAGAAAGAAGAAAACAAATTAGAGTGGCATAAGATTAAGTTAAGTAATAAATTTAAAAAATGAGTGGCGGAGAGTGAGGGATTCGAACCCTCGGTAACCGTGAAGCTACACACCCTTAGCAGGGGCGCGGATTAAACCAACTCTCCCAACTCTCCAAGTGTTTTGTGGATAGAAGTATAATCAACTTGCCTTAAACTAGAGCTTAAAAAAAGAGTTTTTTTGATACTATATGTCGATAAAAGATTTATAAAGGATAATAGATGTTTCAAAAACTAGCACCACTTATCGTATTGGTTCTCTTTGGAGCTGGAGTTTACCTCATGATGAAGGGTATGGATAAAGCAGTACACCATACTAAAGTAAAACTAGAACAGCCTAAAAAGTAGATATTACCTTTAGTATCTGTTCGACTTTTTCTTGTGGATTGGCATCTTTATAAATAGGACGTCCCACCACAGGGTAGTCTACACCCTCTTTGTTTGCTACTTCTAAAGTAGCCACACGCTGTTGGTCATCTGCATCTTCACCAAAAGGACGTATGCCTGGGCAGAGCGTTAAAAAGTCATTGGATGTTGCATTTTTAATGGCTCTACTCTCATAGGCTGAACACACCACACCATCTAGTCCATTTTTGTATGACATTTTTGCAAACTGTTCTGCTTTTTCGTTTATGCTCTTTTCATACACTTCTTTAAAGTGTACATCATCAAACGATGTCAAAGCAGTCACTGCCAAAACAAGAGGACGTGTTTCATATGTACTTAGTCTGTCCATCACAGTTTTCATAGCCACAGAACCAGCACTCGCGTGGATGTTAAACATATCTACACCCAGTTTTGCTACTTCTTCTGCTGCGTCTGCCATGGTGTTGGGTATGTCGTAGAGTTTTAGGTCAAGAAATATCTTGAAACTTGGGTTTATCTTTTTAAGTGCCACTATAAACTCTTTACCATCACGTATGTAGGCACGAAAGCCTACTTTCATCCATACATTTTGTTCTTTCAGTGACTCTGCCAGAGCCAAGTTCTCTTTTGCTGATGGTAAATCAAGTGCTACACATAGTTCCATTTACATACCCTAATGTTTAAGTGCTATAATTATACTTTAAATTAATAAACTAAAGGCTAAACACACATGTCAAAAAGATACGACGTCTCTCAAGAGATAATGGACACTTACAACTACGCTAAATTTAACACATCTAAAGGGACAATCACTGTTAAACTTTATCCTAATGATGCTCCTAACACTGTAGCAAACTTTGCACACCTTGCAAACGAAGGTTTTTACAATGGACTTAAATTTCATAGAGTCATAGATGGTTTTATGGCTCAAGGTGGATGCCCTCATTCGAAAGACAACCCTGCTATGGCAGGTACAGGTGGACCAGACTGGAGTATAGACTGTGAAACAGATACAAGTACTGAACCTCACAGACGTGGAACACTTTCCATGGCTCATGCAGGACCAAACACAGGTGGAAGCCAGTTTTTCATCACTTTTGTACCTACGCCTCACTTAGATGGTGTTCACACAGTATTTGGTGCTATCGAAGAAGATGATACAGATTCTTTTATGGTGTTAGATAACATCCAAGGGAATGATGATATTAATTCTATTGAAATTGTGGCAAGCAGATAATTCCATTTGTGTAGGTCGGGGTGTCCTCTCCCCGACATAAATCTGCATGAAGAACAACTTTTATCTCATTGAAAGTTATTGTCGGGGAGAGGACACCCCGACCTACAAAGGACAAACATGTTTGGATTCTACCGTGTCGCATCAGCAGTCAACAAAACCGTTATAGGTAACCCACGTAAAAATGCTGAAGAAGTTTTAACACTCATCCATGAAGCACATACTAAAGAGGTTTCTGTCATTGTATTTCCAGAGCTAACCCTTACAGGATACACTGCTAGTGACCTTCTGCTCAATCAAACACTTATAGAAAATCAAAACAACTCTCTTGAATATATATTAAAAAATATTATAAATATTAATGCCATAGCTATCGTAGGTATAGCTGTATTTGAAGCAGATAGACTCTTCAACTGTGCTGTTGTCATACAAAATGGAAAAGTGCTAGGTGTTGTACCTAAATCATATCTACCAAACAAAAAAGAGTTCTATGAAAAACGTCACTTTACGACGGGACGTGACATTACCAGAACGACACTTGACTTGTTAGATGTCGAAGTGCCTTTTGGTGTGGACTTGCTCTTTACAGACAAAAAAGATATGACCTTTGGAGTAGAGATATGCGAAGACCTATGGGCGGTAACCCCTCCCTCTAACCACATGGCAAGCAACGGTGCAAACCTACTCTTTAACCTAAGTGCCAGTAACGAACTTATAGGCAAACATGAGTACCGCGAGGAGCTTGTACGTACACAAAGTGGGCGTTGTATGTCTGCGTATGTGTATTCAAGTGCTGGTGTGGGTGAAAGTACAACAGACACGGTCTTTGGTGGACATGCCATCATAAGTGAATATGGCTCTACCCTAGCCCAGAATGAACGCTTCTTGATGGAGTCTAACCTCATTACTGCTGACGTGGACTTAGAGCGTCTATGTTGGCTTAGAGTGAATGAATCTAGCTATGGTGATGGACGACGTAAGAAAACAAGAGTTATCAAAGTAGATACACTGCCAAAACTCACTAACATAGAGCGAGACATAAACCCTATGCCCTTTGTGCCTTCACGTTATGCAGACAAAAAGGATAGATGTGATGAGATAGTCCACATTCAAGCCCATGGACTTATAAAACGCATGCACCATGCGAAGATAAAAAAAGCCCTCATAGGCATAAGTGGAGGACTTGACTCTACACTTGCCCTGCTTTCTACCTACAAAGCTTTTACTCTTATGGACTGGGATGTACAAGACATCATTGCTGTGACTATGCCAGGCTTTGGTACAACCACACGAACCAAAAGTAATGCTGTAAAACTTTGTCAAGCTTTAGGTGTCACACTTAAAACAGTTGATATTGGCGATGTCTCGCTCAAAGAGTTTGAAGCCATAGAACATGACAAAGATGACCTCTCTGTGACGTACGAAAATGTACAAGCAAGAGCAAGAACCAGCATACTCATGAACATGGCAAACAAAGAAGCTGGACTTGTCATTGGTACAGGCGACCTAAGCGAGATAGCTCTAGGTTGGTCTACGTACAACGGTGACCACATGAGTATGTATGCTCTAAACTCTAGCATACCAAAAACCCTCATACAGTATGTCATAGAGTATTACAAATCTAACGATAAAATAGCGGATATACTTGACGATATACTAGCTACTCCCATAAGCCCAGAGCTACTCCCACACAAAGGTGACGAGATAGTCCAAGAAACAGAAAGCATCGTAGGACCTTACGAACTTCACGACTTCTTTCTCTACCACTTCATCAAGTACGGAGCAAAACCCTCTAAGATACTACACTTAGCACTCATAGCGTTTGATACTAAATACGATGAAGAAACCATAAACAAATGGTTAAAGGTATTTTTAAAGCGTTTCTTCACCCAACAGTTCAAGCGTTCTTGTATGCCTGATGGACCTAAAGTAGGAACTATTTCTTTGAGTCCTCGTGCGGATTGGAAGATGGCTAGTGATGTTGATTTTGAGGGATGGTTGGAGACTATAGATGATAAAAATTAATTTTTCAGAAATTAAACGAGATATTTTTATTTAGAGAGAGAAGTTTGTGGGCAGAAAGCCCACAGTAATGAAAGTAGTATTTTTAAAACGAATACCCAATTTTAGCAAATACTTTTGCATTGTTAAGGTCGTCATCTACACCAGCAAATGTTGCATCTGTAGTCCACTCGTAACGTGCTTCTGCACCTATAAAGAAGTGTTCAGTAATGTCTGTTCTTATACTCGCTCCTAAACCGTAGGTAAAGATAATGTCATCTTCTGTACCAATCTCTACCTTAGCTAGCCCTAAGTGTGGCCCTACCCCTAATGCAACTTTTTCACTTACATTAAAAATATAATGAGGGGTAGCACTAACTTGAAGGATAGCTATATTATTTTGATCATAAGTCGTAATTTGAAGTTGTGATCGTACACTTTCGGACAATAAACACCCAAAAGAAAACTCAAAACCATTAAACACTTCCCAATCTAAATCATCTCCCTCTCCTTTTTGTATCCCCCCTATGTATGCAACACTCATAGGTATACGTGAAGTACTGTTACTAACCTCATTTACTTGAAGTGTTTCAATAGAAGGGGTAATAGGTTCTACTTCTTCTAAGTTTCCTCCTCCTGCCACAATAAGTGCTGATGTCAAAACTGAAAGTAATGTGATTTTTTTCATGATATTCCTTTGTATTTATTTAATTTTGAAGGCTAAGTATAACAAAAAATATATTGATTGTATGTAACATACATTACACTGCTTTCAAACAATTAAAGTAAACTAAGTAGACTATTAATCTAAAATATACTAGAATGCAAATAAATATGTAATATACAAAGGAAATACCATGACAACCATAGACTTAAAAGCAAAACACACACTATATGATGCAAGTAATGAACCAACATTCGGCATAGGCTTTGCAGGAGCAGATACTGCTTTTGTAAAAGCAGATATGACAGAACTACTACAGTACTGTGAAGCACTAGACAGAGAAGAAGTACAAGAGCTTTTTGATAAACCTAATGAGTACTTTTTTGGTAAAGTATCTTTAGACTGTGAGTTTACACTCAGCCCTACAATGGGTAGAGGTAAGCAGTCTATGTGGTTTGGTAAGTACTTTAAAAACGGCTACTACGAAGAGCCATTTGCATAGTATGAAAAACAAAGCATTCACCCACTTTTACCAAACAGCCCTACGTGGTTTTTTTGGTTTACTTCCTACCGTTATTATAGTAGTCGTAATACTTTGGCTCTATGATAAAATAGATGCACTGGTTGGATGGATGTTTGAATGGGTTGGTTTTATACCACAAAATCATAAATTTTTATGGTTTATGCTTGCACTGCTACTCTTCACTCTACTACTCTATGTGGTAGGTCATCTTATGAGAACAAGACTCATTGGTTTTTTTGAGTCTCTTCTTAAACGTATTCCTGGTTATTCTACTGTTAAAGATATTATCAATATATTTAACTCTTCTAAAGAGGGAGAAAACCAAGTACTCGTGGTTGCCATACGTGGTTTTGCAAAAGAAGGTTATAACATAGGACTTATGTACTCACAAAAAGAGAGCATCATCAAAGGACATTACACTGTGACACTCTCTATGTCTCCCATACCTAATGGTGGTTTTATGTTTGAAGTGCCAAAAGAGAACATCTTTGTACTAGAAAATGCTACTTTTGACAACAACTTACAGTACCTACTCTCCATGGGAGTCAAAAGTTTTACAGAAATATTAGACATTGAACCTCAATCTTTAGAAGACTTACCTCACTTAGGACAATGGCTAGAGTCTCACAACTTGCCTGAAGAGAGGCAATAAACACTCTTTTAGTTGGGAGGATATGCATATAAGCTTAAAAAAGTAGCTACTCTTTTATATTATAAGCTTAGTAGCAGGTAAAGTTGGTACAATAGTGACTGAAGAAAGATGAGGTTCGAGTTCATCTCTCGTGTGTTAAGTGTTTTACTAGACCACCCGAAAGACTCTCTCCGATTTTAGATTCCGCTTTTATAGGGACTCCTAGAAGTGTAAATTACGAGCAAAAAGCTCAACAAGGTATAACAAATGGCAGAATTAGTCAATGGTACAGTAAAATGGTTTAACGATGAAAAAGGTTACGGATTCATCCAACAGAATGATGGTGGAGATGATGTTTTTGTACATTTTCGTCAAGTAAATAACGACTCTGGTGGTCGTGTGACTCTCGCTGAAGGTCAAGCAGTAACTTTTGAAGTTGGTGAAGGTCAAAAAGGCCCACAAGCTGAAAACGTAACACCACTTTAGTAGTGTGTTTGCAGGCTTTATGCCTGCAATACTTACTTAAAACTCCCTCTTTATAATAACTCACTTTTAAATCTTTATTATACGATATCTCAAATAATATATCTATTTTTTTAAATCTTTTTTATATTTTTTTTGTAAATATTTATGCATAGCTTCTACTTCATCATCGGTCAAATAGTAACGAGGCATCACTTCATGGTAGGTATTGAGTGCATGTATCATTTCAGTAAGGGTATTTTCACGGATGTCTGAGCCTTTTAGTTCTTGTTTACCATGTATATCTTGGTAATGCACAATGCTTTTACCCTCACCTGAGTCTCCATGACACTCTGTACAGCTCACACCTCTTGGGTTGGCGTAAAGCATTTGTCCGTATTCGTAGTCAGAGATAAAACTTTCTGTCATATTTTCTTCTATATTTTCTTCAGAACACAAAAGTAAAGGTAATAAAAACCATAATAATATACGCACTTATTGACTCTCCATTATTTATTTTTGATATAATACCTTAAAAATTATTAGGGTACCTCTTATGCAACTCATTGATGGTAAATCTTTAGCTTTAAAAGTACAAAACTCAGTTTCCTCTCAAGTAGAAAGTCTAAAACAAGAAAAAAACATAGTCCCTGGACTCGCAGTCATACTTGTAGGTGATGACCCTGCTAGCCATGCCTATGTTAAGATGAAAGCAAAAGCATGTGAGAAAGTAGGTTTCTACTCCATTACACACAATATGCCAGACTCCATCAGTCAAGACGAAATCATAGCAACGATAGAGATGATGAACAAAAACCCTCGTATTGATGGTATTTTGGTGCAACTCCCTCTGCCTAAACATGTAGATACAGACAAAATTTTAGAAGTTATAGACCCTCAAAAAGATGTAGATGGTTTTCATGCTTATAATGTAGGTAGACTAGTCACAAAACTAGATGCCTTTGTAGCATGTACACCACTGGGTGTCATGAAGATGTTTGAAGAATACAACATTGAACTTCAAGGACAAGATGTTTGTGTGGTGGGTGCATCTAACATCGTTGGTAAACCTATGGCTGCACTACTTTTAAATGCTAATGCCACGGTAACAGTGACCCACATACATACCAAAGACTTAAAATCACATACCTCTAAGGCAGACATCATAGTAGTAGGTGTTGGCGTAGCAGGACTTATCAAAGAAGATATGGTAAAGGAGGGAGCCATCGTGATAGATATCGGTATGAACCGCCTAGAAGATGGTAGACTTACTGGTGATGTAGATTTTGAGAAAGTAAGTCCAAAATGTTCTTACATTACCCCCGTTCCTGGAGGCGTTGGACCCATGACTATAGCCATGCTTCTTTCGAACACACTTAAAGCAGCAAAGGCTCGTAACTAATGACAAGTATTAAAAAAATTTTAAACGCATTTTATAAATTTTCTTCTTCATGGACGGGCACTATTATCATCGTGCTTATGCTTATCTTCTTTGTGGCTCAATCATTCGTGATACCAAGTGGCTCTATGAAACGTACCCAACTCATAGGTGACTTTTTGTTTGCTAAGAAATTTTCTTATGGTATACCTACACCTCATTTACCTTGGTTAGAGATTCCACTTTTGCCAGACTTCAATAACAACGGACATCTTATAGAAGGCCCACGTCCTCAAAGAGAGGACATAGTCATATTTAGGAATCCTCAAACACCTAAGATACACTATGTAAAACGTTGTGTCGCTGTAGGTGGAGATGAGCTTATTTATGATAATAAAAAACTCTACATTCACTTTCATGATAAAACAGATGAAGCAAGCATAAAAGATGCTTATCCAAATGCTACTATAGTGACACTCAGAGGAAAACTATGGGTAGAAAACCCTTACATGAGTAAATACCCTGGTATTCAGTATAAACCAGAGTACAATGGTAACTCCTTTGAACTCATGGTACAGAGTTACACTATAAACAGAAGTGTAGACATGAAACCTGTAGACATAGAAGAACTAGGTAAAAAACTTTTTTATAAAAAAGTGGAACCTGACCACTTTTATATGATAGGGGACAATAGAGATAACTCCAATGACAGCCGTTTTTGGGGTTCTGTTCCCTACTCAAATATTGTAGGTAAACCTTGGCTTATTTACATGAGTCTTGAATTCCGTTCTTATGACTGGGTATATAATGGTTTAGGTGGAAGTAAAGACCATGACAAACTCTCACGTATCTGTCCAGATATGGACATAAGCTCTGAAACATGTGAAACTCTTTGGAATAAACAACGCTACACCGTACGTTGGGGACGTGTAGGTAGACGTATAGACTCTATTCAACTTGAAGAGCCTATCGAATAATATAAAGGAGAAAAGAATGTCAAAGAAGTTTTATATCGCAACAGACCATGCTGGGTATGCACTCAAAGCCTATGTCAAAGATGTTGTCACAGATTTGGGACATGAGGTAGTAGACTTAGGTCCTGACTCAGCAGACCGTGTAGACTACCCAGACTTTGCAAAAAAGTGTACAGAAGCTGTGTTAGCAGAGGAAGGAACTTTTGGCATACTTATCTGTGGTACAGGCATAGGTATAAGTATGGCAGCAAATAAAGTACACGGCATAAGAGCAGCACTTTGTCATGACCACTACACAGCCAAACTTACACGCCAACATAATGATGCCAACATCTTATGTTTTGGTGAACGTGTCGTAGGTAAAGGTGTCATAGCAGACATGATAGAAGTCTTTGCAAACACTGAGTTTGAAGGGGGTAGACACGCCAGACGTGTGGCTAAAATAGAGGCTTGTGCTTTTGGGAGTAAATTAGATTGATTTTCTCAAACTAATAAAGGTGGATTCATGTTAAAATATATCAGTAAAACCCTACTCACAGGGTTTATAACTCTCGTTCCCTTAATATTAACTATCTATCTCGTCTATTGGCTTGCAGTTTCATCTGAAACATTTATGGGTAATGTATTTCGTTATATTTTACCATATAATGTTTATTTTCCTGGACTTGGTATGGTCACTGGTATTTTGATAGTGTTTCTTGTAGGGCTATTAATGAAAGCTTATCTTGTACGTAAACTCTTTAAACTTGGGGAAAAAGTACTGTATCGTTTACCTATTATAAAGTCAGTGTATCGTGCTTTTCGTGATTTTTTTGATTTCTTTTCACCTGATAAAGACAGTCTAGGACAAGCTGTTGCCGTCAAGTTTAACACTATGGAATTGGTCGGATTCATCACACAAGAAGACCCAGATAAACTTCCTCCATCTTTTCGTGACAATGACCATGTTTTAGTCTATCTACCTATGAGTTATATGGTAGGTGGATATACGCTACTTGTACCTAAAAAAGACACAAGAGTTTTACAGATGACAAGAGATGAAGCGATGAAGTTTGTAATCACAGCGGGCATTACAGGAAAACAAGCGTAAATGATTCAAAAAAGCTATACTAAAATAAAATACTAAAATACATAGGCTAAACATGACACTATCTAAACATGACGAAGATATATTACTTAAGAGTATCCGAGACATCCCAGACTTCCCAAAACCAGGTATTATCTTCAAAGACATCACAACCCTACTTTCAAACCCAAGAGCCCTAGATACCCTCATGACGCACCTTGAAAATAGATACAAAGACTATACACTAGACTTTATTGCAGGCATAGATGCCAGAGGTTTTATATTTGGAAGTATTCTTGCAGATAGACTTGGCTTAGGCTTTGTGCCCGTACGTAAAAAGGGCAAACTTCCCTACACCACAGTAGCAGAGAAATACAGCCTAGAGTATGGCTTCGATGAAGTAGAAATACACATAGATGCTTTTGCTTCTGAGAATCATGATGGCAAAGGTGCAAAAGTACTGCTTATAGATGACCTCATAGCCACGGGTGGCACAGCAAAGGCAGCAGCATCTCTCATAGATAAAGTAGGTGCCCAGTGTGTGGAAGTTTGTTTTATTTTAGAACTTGAGTTCTTGAAAGGTAGCAATGGTATAAATGCACCTGTCTATTCTGTACTTCAAATAAGTTAAGTATCATTTATGTCTATAAAATTATTTTTATTTGTAATTATTATTTTAGTATTTATTATACTACTCAATATATCACAAATTATCATAGTACCTTATTCTTTTCATACAAATATAATTCCGTATTTATTTGCTACTTCTTTTGTGTTGTTTTTGCTATCTTTTATAAACTTAATGTATTATAAAAAGGAAAATAGTAGTAAGTTATTTACACTTGTCATAGCTTTTTCACTAACATGGATATCTATTCTTTCTAGATTAGATAACATAGAGTTTATAAAGAAAATAAAAGTTTTAGATAAAACATTTTATATTTATCACGATACTTGTTTTCCTCCTGATGGAATGTGTGAATGTTCTTATTATAGAAGCCTTATTTATCTGAAAAATCCATATTTACCATTAAGCTATGAGGTAATGGAGACATCATTTTATACTAATGATATTTATTTCTCTGAAGGTGAATTTATTATTAAATCATCTGAGATTTGTAAAAAAGATGTCCATAGGGAAGAAAGGTTAAAGTTAAGATGAATCTTTTATTACCACTAATGATATTTATTCTAAGTACATTTTTTATATTATTTTCTGTTAAAAGAATTAAAGTTTTATCTAAAGCGTTTAAAAAAGGGTATCTAAGGGCATTACCCTTAACAGAAAACAATACTTTACTTAAAAATATTGAGCAATTAAAAGAAGCAGATTTTGAAAATAAAGAAAAATCAAAATTTGGTAAAAAGAAAAAAGGAAGTAGTTATCAAAGCATTCGACAAGAATGGAAAGAAATCATTAATCAAAATCAAAAGAATATTGAGTCTTTATACGGTAGAGGTATTATAGCAGATTGGGTAGAATGCCGTACCAAAATGGAAAATGATTTTGCTTTTGAAGATGAAATTTACAACTTATTAGTAAATTGGTTAGAACGTATTGATTGGTCAGATGATAGTGATGTTAAGACCTTATACAAGTATATAGCATTGGTTTCTAATGGTGATTATGGGTTAAATGCATTGGTTTTACTAAAATACCATAAACGTATTTTAGCAAGTATAAAACAGCTCGTCCAAAAAGAATATTTTACTATAATTGAGACACTCCATGGTGGAAATCTAGGTGAACTTACAGGTAATTTAATCAATCTGTATTTTCACCATACAAGAAATAGTTATAACAAAGGGCATCTTAAACAATTTGATATTGACAGAAAAGAAATAGCCAGTATTATCCCTGATTTTACTAAAGCATTTCCTGAAAACTGTTCTAATTTAACCATGCATGTTTTAGAAAACAATACAGATAATTTGATTGAAGTTTTTGCTGATTTATTGCATTTTTATATCAAAAATCAAATAGCACACAATTATTCATTCACTTCAGAACTGTTTGGAAAATATCAAAAACCAAGCGATCCAGTTTATAAAAACGCAGCAATAATTCTTAAAAAAACCATACAATCATCCAATTTTGTTGATGCCCAAATTGTATACTTGATAGACGAAGTTGTGCTTAGACATTTAGATTTAAACTCCTTAAAAAGTCAAGAACAAGAAATAAGCAATCATATTGATAATCTAAAAAAGAATAACTTTGAAGAAAAAATAATTCGAAAATACGAAAAAGAACTCGCAAACATTTCCATAAATTTTGAGGATACTTATCCAAAAAACTGGAACAAGGCAGTACGAAGACTTGCGATATCTCGCTCCTTCTTTAAAAGTATTGAAGTTCTTGAAAAAACCTTTCCAAAGCACCCAAAAACAAAAGTGTTAAGCAACCTTTTAGACGAAACAAAAACCTATAAAAACAGACCCAAACTCTATAAATTCAATCAAAAACCTCAAGTAGTATTTAAAGATCTACATTTTAAATACTTAGTGATAGAAGAATTGATGTATAATCAACAAATCTTATTACCAGGCTTTGATGTGAGGTATTTAGCAAAAGAATATGACAAAC
>Ga0256840_1000242_pt1 | contig 53625 bp, 57 predicted proteins | sample 355202metaG_FD_185969 | JGI IMG/M metagenome (GOLD analysis project Ga0256840, IMG submission 185969) | Hydrothermal vent microbial communities from Mid Atlantic Ridge, Atlantic Ocean - 355-202 | ecosystem: Environmental > Aquatic > Marine > Hydrothermal vents | place: Atlantic Ocean: Mid...
GTTGTGATTGAAGGAAAGATTCGAACGCAGATCGCCAATGTCAACGAGATACAGACGAAGATATTGAGGCTTTTGGGAGACAAATATGAAAAATATTATTTTTGATTTGGCACGTGCGGAAGGTGCGCCACATGGAGAAGAGAGTTTTTTCAAAGTGGAGAAAGATGGTTTGGGAAATGGTTCAACCGGATTCCAAGGTGTTAGAAGTTGGAATAGGAACTGGAAAGAACATCCCTTATTATCCAGAGTATATCGAGATTGTTGGAGTGGATTTCAGTCAAGGAATGCTGGACAAGGCTCTTCAACGATCGAATAAATATCAGAATAAGAAAATGAGATTTATCAAGATGGATGTGACCCACCTGATTTTTCCAAAAGATCATTTCGATTTTGTAATCTCGACGTTTGTTTTTTGCACCGTCCCCTATCCAATTGCCGGCCTTAAAGAAGTGAAGAGAGTGCTTAAGCCAGGTGGCCAGGCTATTTTTCTTGAACACATGAGAAGCTCCAAATGGTTTAACAACGTGCCACTTTACATGATGAATCCAGTGATCAAAGCACTTGTTGGAACCAGTGTGATAAGAAAAACGAAAGAGAATATTTTAGAAGCGGGATTTCATATTGTAAAAGAGGAAAATCTTTTTTCAGATATAGTGAAATTGTTGGTTTGCAGGAAAAATTAAGAAAGGGTGGTAAAAATGTCAACTTCTACTGAAACTATAAAAGGAGTTAAACACACTCAATTGTTTAATATCGTAAGAATTACTTTTGGCATAATGTGGGCCATTGATGCCGCTTTTAAATGGCAACCGGCTTTCCTTTCGACATTTGTTTCTGACGTAAAAGATGCTGCTGTTGGACAACCAGGGATTCTTAAATCGTGGATTTTGTTTTGGGCTTCTGTGATTTCTATTAACACCGTGTTCTTTGCTGGTACTGTGGCTGTGATTGAAACATTACTTGCTATAGCTCTTATTTTGGGCATTTGGCAGAAGATCACTTATATTTTAGGAGCTATATTTTCGCTCGTAATATGGAGCACAGCAGAAGGTTTTGGTGGTCCTTACACATCAAACAGTACAGATATAGGAACCTCCATCATATATGCTCTTGTCTTTGTCAGCCTTCTTGTTATGTTGTATTTTCTTGGAACAGGTAAGTACAGCGTTGACAACTCCATGGGCAAGAAATTTCATTTTTGGAAAAAGCTGTCTGAATTTTAAGTGAAGAAGCAAAACAAGCAAGAAAGGAAAGATAAATTAAAGGAGGTCTTACGAATGAAGAAATTCAAGTTTTTTCTGATCGTTGTAGCGATGATGAGTCTTAGTGCAATTCCAATAATAGCGGCAACTTCTATATCTGCTACTCCTTATCGAATAACACTTGTAGAAGCTATGGACGTACTTTATAACAATGCTATAGGGGCACAGCCTAAATTCTATGTTGTTGGAAATAATGGCGATTTGGAGTCATCAGCAAATATAACCCTTCCAGTGCATAGGCGTATAATACTTACCATCATATCATACGATGGAGGCAACGCTCCTGTAGCGGGGCGCTATGCAAAGGTCAGCGGTACTGTAAATAACGAAATCACCATCATCAACGGAACTATTGCATCGGGATCAAATACGAAACAGGCGTGGCTAAAAAAGGTCTCTTCAGTGCCGGTTTCTCAGATAATCCATACATTCACCATTCCAGCATTAAACATCAATATCCCGGTGATCGCTGGAACGACAGAAATTGCGAGTCTATACATAAACACTACCGGCTCATACATTTGGCGCTGTGAAACAGCTTGTGGCAGTGCACCTGATGGATGGGGAGGCGCAATGGCTGCTTCTGGCTGGATGATGGGGAATGTGAATGTTGTTCAAAAGTGAATTATCTTTCAAGAGAAATGTGTTGGATTAACTCATCCTGTGCGTCAATGTTACAACCTATGAGTATTTATCAAATAAACATCGCTTTTCAAGCGATAAAAGAATTTTTTTCGAAGATGTCATCCCGGACCTGATCCGGGATCTCATCCTTAGATTCCGGCTCGTAGGCCGGAATGACATTATGGTCAAGGACTCTGTTATGATTGTCAAGCCCGGAATGACGTTATGGTCAAAGACTCTACAGAAAATCGTGAGGCACGCTCAGACACTCATCCGTGAGTGCTTCGCTTTCTCGACACGTCCATGTATCTTCTTCGCAGCTACCGCTTTGGTCGTAAAAGCGAGAAAACATTGCACACAGTGCAATCTCGCTCCTCATATCTTGTGAACTTGGCGATGGCGAGCTCATATGTCTTGATGAAAACTTCGAGGGGAGATGTGAAAAACCTCTTTCTTTACGGATTTTGGATCGTCTTGTAATGTTCGTGCACAATCTGAGGGATTAAGTAAGAAATATAATAAAAAAAAGCCACTTTTCAGTGGCTTTTTTTACATCTCAATCAAAGTACTTGATAAGGTCTACAGCGGCAATTGCCCCGTCTGCCGCCGCGGTTACCACCTGCCTTAAAACAGTTTTTCGCACATCACCAACAGCATAGACCCCTTTAACATTAGTTTCCATGTGCTCATTGGTCAAAATGAAACCATGCTCATCTGTTTTAACAACATCTTTAACGAGTTCTGAATTTGGTACGAGTCCGACATATATGAAAACACCAGATGTTGAGTATTTTGTTAATTCACCAGTTTTCACGTTTTTTAGCGTAACATATTCTACAGAATTGTTTCCACCTATCTCACTTACAACTGAGTTCCAAATAAATTTTATATTAGGAATTTTAAAAGCTCTTTCTTGAACTATTTTCTGGGCTCGTAGCTTGTCTCTTCGATGTACAACAGTGACTCTTGAAGCGATCTTCGAGAGGTATATCGCTTCTTCAACAGCACTATCTCCACCTCCAACGACGACAAGTGGTTTATCCTTAAAAAACGAACCGTCACACACTGCGCAATAAGAAACGCCTTTGTTTGCAAACTCGTCTTCACCTTGAACACCGAGCTTTTTTGGATTGCTGCCTGTAGAGATTATTACAACTTTAGATGTGTACTCATTGCCTAAATCAGTTTTTACTCTTTTCACTTCTCCCGTTAAATCCATTTCCACAACTTCTTCGTTGGCGAAGTTTGTGCCGAACTCACGTGCATGTTCAACAAATTTATCGGCCAATTCTTGCCCGGTGATTAGGACGAACCCGGGATAATCCTCAACAGTATTGGTCAACGTGATCTGACCACCTTCGGTCGCTCTTTCCAAAATGAGAGTTTTCAAACGTGCTCGTGCTGCATAAAGTGCTGCCGATAATCCTCCCGGTCCTGCCCCGACAATTATAACGTCATACACATTATCCTTTGGTTTGGACATACCAGAAAGGTTAAACATTGCCATATTCGGTTTCCTCACACTCCTTTTACAACGCTCATTATCTGTTCAACAAACGCATCTTCTGGGAGAGCACCTACAAATTCACCTTCGCCTTCGTTAATTATTATGTGTGGAACAGACGAAACGTTATATTTCATGGAAAGTTCTGGAAATTCGTTAGCTTCTACCATCTCGCCTTGAACGAAAGGAGATTTCATAGCAAGCTTTTGAGCCATAGATACTGCTTTAGGGCAATACGGGCAAGTAGGTGTGACGAAAACTTGGAGCTTTATGGGCCTATCAAGGTTTTTAAGAGTTTCTAACGTTGTAGGAGATAATTCCACTTCTCCACCCTTAGAAGTGGCTATGACATCTTCTATAAGTGTAGAGAATTCATATCCAGATGGCACACCATAAAATCTAATTCGCATGTCATTACCTTGAGCATCCAGCATCACAATTGCCGGCATCATCTCAAGTTTGTACTTTTCAACGAGCTCTCTTTCTTCGTTGAAATCGTGAATCTCAACACTTATCTTTTCATTCACTTCTGCAAGTTCTTCAAGTATTTGTTGAGTCACACCACAATATTGACATTCATCTTTGTTATCACTTTTAAATAGAAGAATTTTGACTTCAGACTTTAGTTCCTTATGGAACAAATCTATTAAATACTTTCTATCTTCTTCTGAAAGAAGAGCTGCCATTTTTTTCACCTCCGCAATATACCCTGTGTGGGTATTTAAATAATACCATATTTGTCAAGTATAAAAGTTTACGCGAGTTTAACTCTATGTGATTTTATAATATCCAAAATATTTTGAGCAATGTAAGATTTTTTGTTTCGTTCTATATGGATCACATCATTGTTTCCACAAAGGATCGTTACTTCATTGTAACTCGAATCAAATCCAACGTTTGAGTGCGAAACGTCGTTGGCAACTATCATATCAAGTTTCTTCGATTCCATCTTGTATCGAGCATTTTCTAAAAGATTTTCTGTCTCAGCTGCAAAGCCCACAACAAACTGATTCGGCTTTCGTATCCTCGAAACTTCCTCCAAAATATCTTTAGTCTTTACCAAATGTATGTCCATCTCATCGACACGTTTTTTTATCTTTTGGTTTAAGACTGCGGAGGGTTTGTAATCAGCAACAGCGGCAGCCATTATTATAATATCCGCCCAATTCATTCGCTCCAAGACGGCATTCCTCATTTCTTCAGCAGTTTGAACATTTTGTCTTTCCACACCATAAGGTACGGAAAGCGCTGCTGGTCCGGAGATTAAAATCACATTGGCACCACGAATTTTTGCGGCTTTGGCAATTTCATATCCCATTTTTCCAGAGGATCTGTTGGTTATGTATCTCACTGGATCGATCGGCTCTCTAGTTGGGCCTGCGGTAACAAGTACATTCACATCTTTATAGTCATTTGGTCCAAGTAGTCTGTCAATCTCAAAGAGAATTTGTTCGTTATCGGGATATCTTCCCTTTCCGTATTCGCCATCGGCAAGGTGTCCAGTTGCTGGTTCAAGAATATGCCAGCCAGATTTGGAGAGCTTCAAAAGATTTTCAACGGTGATCGGGTTTTCGTACATTCTTACATTCATTGAAGGGACACCTATCTTAGGTCCCTTAAATGCTAAAGCAGCCATGGTGACGAGATTGTCAGCGATACCATTAGCTATTTTAGCTGCTGTATTAGCGGTCATGGGAGCTACGACCAAAATGTTTCCCCATAAAGAAAGTGTGGTATGTAGAATCATACCATTGTTTACGTCAAAAGCATCTGTGTACACAGGGAAAGCTCCTACAGATGAAAAGCTTATAGGTGAAACAAAACGGGTGGCAGATTCTGTCATCAAGATGCGAACTTCGTCGCCACGCTTTCTCATAGAACTGACAAGATCAATCACTTTGTAAGCTGCAATTCCACCTGTGACGCAAAGAAGAATTTTAGGCACTTTCCCCTCCTATGCGCTTGGAATATTTCACGTTAGCGGACAATACTTTGAGCATTTCAGAATTTTTTATTTCAACATAACCCTCTGCCATTTCCTCAAATGCGATCGAAATGAGATTGGTTTCATTTGATTTTATCAGTGGTCTGGAGAGTTCGTTGAGATTCTCAGCCCTTTTCGCGGCAGCCATCGTAATCGCAAATTTGTTACCATATTTGTTTATCAAAGTTTCATACACGTTCCTTTTCATATTTATGCCTCCTTGTAAAATTTGTATTTCCCAACGAATTCACTTCTCCTTGAAACTTTAAGCTGCTCAGCTATGATTATGGATTCTAATTGTTTTATAGAAATTTGAACATCATGATTAACAATAAGATAGTCAAATTTTGATATCTGTGATAACTCGTAACGTGCATCTTCTAATCGCTTTTTGAAATTCTTCTGGTTTTCTGTATGTCGCTTTATGAGTCTTTCTTTCAATTCTTGGAAAGAAGGCGGAGCAACGAAAATGAGAACAGAATCCTTTATCTGGCGTTTAACACTTCTTGCCCCCTTTACATCTATGTCGAGAAGGACATTTGCTCCTTTGTTCATCTGAGATTCTACATAACTTTTCGAAGTGCCATAAAGATGGCCATGCACCTCTTGCCATTCCAAAAAGTCCTTTTTCTTGATCAAATCTTTAAAGGTCGACTCATCAACGAAGAAATAATCCTTTCCTTCTTCTTCTCCTTTACGTTTTGGACGCGTTGTGTAAGAGATGGAGAACGCCAAATCTTCTAAATTTTTCAGAACGCCTTTAACTATAGTAGTTTTTCCGGCTCCTGATGGGCCGCTCATAATAAAGAGAATGCCTTTCATGTTTTGTGATTTTTCACTTTAGATTCCACAACCTGCAAAGCTTCTTCTATTTGTGTGAAAGATTCCTTAAATCTTTGAGCGATCGTTTCTGGTTGTATCGCACTTAGAATCACGTGATTGCTGTCGGTAATGAGGATCGATCTGGTTTTGCGTCCATATGTTGCGTCTATAAGCTTGCCATCATCTTTTGCACCATCTTTCAGTCTTTTAAGTGGTGCAGATTCTGGATTTACGATCACTATTACTCTATCACCTATGACTACATTTCCGAACCCAATATTGATCAGTCCATACATACCTATCCCTCCAAACGTTCATTCAGTGTTTTGGACTTGTTCCCTAAGCTTTTTGATAATACTTTTGGCCTTGACGACCGGACTTAAAACTTCAGGTATTTTTGACTTGTTTGAAAGAGTATTCATTTCACGACCAAGCTCTTGAAAAACAAAATCAAGTTCACTTCCCACAGCTTCGTCAGTTTGTATTAATTCGCGTGCGCGAGAGATATGACCTTTCAATCTTGAAAGCTCTTCTCCTATGTCTGACCTCTGAATCATAAGAATTATTTCCTGTTCAAGTCTTTGCTCATCCACCTTGATATCTGAAAACTCTCTAATCCTTTCAAGTATTATTTCTCTGTAGCGTTCTCGATTGGCATTTTCATAGGAATGCATTTTTTTAACCGTTTCTTCAAGAACATCGAGATAATTCAATAAGTATTCTTCGAGTTTTTTCCCTTCTATTTCACGTGAATGATTATAGGAATCAAGAGCTTTCCTTAGCACTATCTCAAAGCCGTTCCAAATATCTTTTTCGACCTCCGGTTTTAATTCCGTCTTAAAAAGTTCCTGGACTCCGATTATATCGCTGATGCTTACTCCGGAAGAGTCAAGATTTAATTCTCTTTTTATATTGACTATTGCTTTATAATAAGCTTTGGCAAGAGCAATATCCGGTTGCACAAGTTCAGACTCGAAATCTCCACGAATATCTGCTTTCACAAAGACACTTCCACGTTTGACGTATTCACGTATCACAGGCAAAGATTTGATTTCAAAGGAGGAAAAGAGTGAAGGCAAAGAGAAAGAGACGTTTAAATATTTGTGATTAACACTTTTGATCTCCAAAGAATACGTAATACCATTTACACTTTCTACAACTCTCGAATAACCTGTCATGCTCTTCAAGAAAATCACCTTGTATACTAAATTGCAATGCGCACTATTATATTATGCCACAAATCAGAGGAATTTTAAAGAAACAGCTGAAAAAAAACGGAAAGTAAATATAAAGCCCATTTTTCGATAAATTTCACCAAATTTGGCATGTTAGTATCATTAATTTACCAGAGAGATTGCTCACTGAAAATATGAGGTCTAAAATTTTCCATCAAAAGGGAAGTCAAACCACCAGGTTCATTTTCAAATAAAACTCTATTCTCTATTCTTCTTACGGGAATTATTTCAGCACTTGTTCGTGTCAAAAAAATCTCGGAGCAATTAAAAAGTTCGTCCACATTAATTGTTCGTTCTTCAACCATTATTCCAAGTGATTTCGCGAGTTCTATTACGACACTCCTTGTGATCCCATCAAGTATTCCCGTTTCAAGAGAAGGAGTCACAACGATTCCGTTTTCCACTAAAAAAATGTTACTCATGCTTCCCTCGGCAACAAAGCCCTCATGACTTAAAAAGATAACCTCGTAGAATCCCTCTTTTTCTTGTCGCGCTAATCTTAAATGAGCTTGAGAATTAGTCTTAAGAGTTGGAGGAAGAGAAATTCGCGGGATTTTGCGATATTTAGATATTCCGACATTCACACCATAGGTGTAAAGATCCTCATCAGGTGCTTGAAGCTCCATGATATACACAAACAAATTGGGATTTTTCCCATCTCCTGCTGTAAGCATTATTCTGATGGTACAATCTTGCTCAAGACCTTTTATTCCCTCATAAAGAATGTTTTGGAATTTCTCGAAGCTTAAATGAAAGGGTAATCGCATAATTTCGGCAGATCGCTTAAATCGTTCATAATGCTGGTGTGGGGCAAAGATTCTCTTGGTGTATGTTCTTAAACTTTCATACACACCCTCTCCATACATGAATCCACGATCGGTAATACTTATACGCACATCTCCATCAACCCATTGACCGTTGACATATACTCTCACGAATACACCCCCTCAATCTTGCATTCTACAAAGTCACCCACTTTACCATCACAATTTATTGTGTGGTGAACATAATACTGATCCAAGCCTTCAATTAAATTGTTTTCAACATGCTCTACAAGTATACGTTGTGTTGTGCCTTCAAGTTTTTTAAAGTACCCTTTTGAAAGTTCTTGAGCCAGTGTTTTTAAGACTTTCACCCTTTTTCTTTTGACTTTATCTTTTACTTGATTTTCCATGGATGAAGCTAAAGTATGAGGTCGTGCAGAGAATGGGAAAACATGTATTCTCGAAGCGTTGATCTCTTTAAGAAGTTCGTAGGTTTGTTGAAACTCATTTTCGGTTTCGCCAGGAAAACCAACGATCACATCAACGGAAAACGCAAAAAGATCATCTATACTCTGAAAACTCTTCACCGCGTTCAGGATATCTTGAGAAGTATATCGACGTTTCATTCTATTCAACACCGCATCTGATCCACTTTGCAAGGAAAGGTGAATGTGATGACAAAGCCTCAAGTTTTCTTCAAAGAGATCTAGCAAACTCATCGCATTTAGAGGATCAATTGAGCCAAGTCTGAGACGAAAGTCACCTTCTATTTCTAATATAAGTTTCACGAGATCATGCAAATTTACATTTCTATCGTTGTATAAGGCAATATTTATTCCCGTGATTACTATTTCTTTAACACCAGAATCGATCATTTCACGTATTTCTTTTATAACAGATTCATGCGGTTTGGAGCGTATACGTGTACCTCGAAAATGTGGTATAGCACAATAAGCGCATCCCCAATTACATCCATTTTCTATGCTTAAAAAAGCACGCGTGTGATTTGGTATTCTTTTTATTGTACCATTCAAAGTGTCTCCGAGATAATAAGTTGAATCAAAGAATGTGCCCGCTTTCTCAATTAGCTCTGATATTCGAAACTTTTCACCATTTCCAAGGATTAAATCAAATCCATCTATCTTTCGATCGTGGACTACACATCCAGTAAATACTATCTTTGAACGTGGATTGTTCCTTTGAAAGTGTCTTGCTATCTGCAGAGATTTTCTAGTAGCTTCTCCTGTTACAGCACAGCTATTGATTACAATAATATCTGCGTCTTCTGCATTGCTTCTAACATGTCCCGAATGTCTCAAAATCTCATCAATCTGAGCACTTTCATATTGGTTAAATTTGCAGCCAAGCGTGTGTATATGATATTTCACTTCAAGAGAGCCTCCAAAAGACTAGCTCGTGTCGCAACACCAACTAAGTGTTCTTCTTCATCGATCACAGGCACAAACCTGTACCCACGCTTGATTATCAAAGTAGCAGCACTTAAGAGAGTATCCGAGGTTTTTAAGACATCCACTTTTCTGTTCATGTACTCGGATATGGGCTTGTTTTTTATATCCTCCAAGCGCTTTTTCACAAGATTAGTGTCAGGAATAAATGAAGTTGAATGAAGCATTTCCATGTAACTGGGAACAACGGCATGAATTATGTCGCTCTCTGTTACCACCCCAATCACGTACATTTCACTGTCCACGACCGGCATACCAGAACGAAATTGACGAACACAGGCATGAATGAACTCTTCAACGGTCTCATCGATGAATATGGCACTAACATCCTTTTCCATAAAATCAATAACTTTCATATCGAGACACGCTCCATTTCTATGAGCTTTAGTCCCTTGTTCATTCCTTCTATGCCACCAATATCCTTTTCTTTTGTCAATTCATCCGCAACTGCCGCAGCCATGCCGTAACGAGCACTTTCAAAGAGATCTTTACCTTCAAGTATGCCATATATCAAGCCTGCAATGTACGCATCTCCAACTCCTAAAAGATTCTCACTTTTTAATTCTGTTTTCATCTTAAAAAGATACGCCCAGTCGGATGTTACCACAAGATCGTTTTTGACTTCAAAAGAATATATGACCATCTTTGTGCCCATGTTTACTATTTCTTTTGCAGATTCAACATAATCTTTAAGAGTTTCTAAGCTTTTTCCCATAACAACTTTTGAACCCCGTATGTCTGGTTTTACTATGGTAGGTTTAGCTTTTATCGCATGTGTCAAAGATTCACCATGCACGTTAACTATCGTCATAATACCAGCTTTTTTAGCTTCTTCGATCATTCCTTGGTACACGTCAAGTGGAACTCCAGTTGGAACTGTTCCACCTATCACACAGACTTTAACTCTAGAAAGCAAAGCGGTGTATTTTTTCATAAAAAGGTTTAGATGTTTCTCGTCGACTTTGGGGCCTGGCAAGTTGAGTTCGGTTATCGTGTTACTCTTTTTGTCTGCAACGGTCATATTTTCACGGGTTTCATCTTCTACATATAAAAAACTGGTGGTGATTCCGTTGTGATCTCTTTTCAATTTCATATGAAACATTCTTCCTGTAAGACCGCCAAGTATACCAAGTGCTACGGACTTGATACCCAATTGATCTAAGTATATGGAAACATTTATACCTTTTCCACCTGGCGAAACATGAACCTTTGTAGGATCAAAAACGCGACGGATATTTCCCACTTGAAAATCGTCAACTTCTATCACCCTATCAAGGGCGGGATTAAGGGTAACGGTGAGCACATCCAATTTTTACTCCTCCTTGGAGAACCCCAAGATCATCTCTTTTTTGCTGCCATCGAATTGAATTTTTCCATTTCGCAGGACAACTATCCAATCTGATATCGCAAGGAAGTTTGGCAATCTTCTTGTGGCAAGGATCAAGGTGTACTTTTCCTTCAATGATAACACAATATTTTGCACTTTCAAAGCTGCTTCATCATCTAAGTGATCAACAATACAATCGAGTGCTATGATCTCTGGTTCTCTCAGCAAAGCCATGAAAAGCAGAAATAGTACCCTGACATTCCCGTGAAGTTCCCTCACACGTGTGTACAATCCTTTTTCAAGTAAGTCAATAATCCCCAACTTCTTAAGGAGGTCTATCATGTAATCGGAATAAAGATCAACACCGTTTCCTTTTACAAGCTTTATTATCTGATTTACAGTCAAAGAAGAAAGACTTTCTATAAAAGATGTGTCTATGTAAGCGATTTTCTCTCTTAATTTTTTACGGTCTAATTCTTTGATATTCTTTCCATGAAAGAGGACATTTCCACTGTCTTGAATGGTCTCGAAAAGTTCTTCATTCAAGTGAACCATACTTCTAAGTACAGCAGACTTCCCTGAATCCCGTGGGCCGTAGAGAAGAATAACACTTCCCTTTTTTACCTTTAAGGAAAAATTGTCAACAAATTTTTTTTTCCCTATCCATAGAGAAAAATTCTTAAACTCAAGTAATGGAGCATCGATATCCATAATTATCCGCTCACTCTTTGGATTTCTTCTTCACTCCGTAACCTTCAAGAGAGCGTCTGACAAATTCAACGTTTGCCTCCTTCTTATTCATCCTCATCATTTTTAACAATTCAAACTGTGATATAATCCTTGGATTATCCAACACCCTCTTGAACTTTCCCATCTAAACACCTTCCCTTCGAATTGATTTCACATTTAGTATACAAAGAAGGTTTTTCTTTAGTTTATACCGACCTTGAAGAGATGATTAAGATTGAGATCACATAACGAGTTTCCTTAAAGTCAGAAATGAAATTCTTTCCAGACTTTCTTAAGTTCTCCGCCAATTGACACGGCATCCACATCACTCTCAAAAAGCTTTCTAACTTCATGAGCTGACGAAATAAGCCCGGCAGCTATAACAAATAGATTGGGATTTATACTTTTAAGTGTTGGAACAATTTTTGGAAGTACTGCGGCAGGTAACACCTCGATGTTCTTTATATGTAAAAGATGGTGAAGACCGTTTCTTACAGCATGAGAGTCGAGAGCAAAAAATCTTAAAATCGTTGGCATGCCTACTCGTTCACATTCTTTAACGAGTGAAAGTTTTGTTGTTATAATGCCGTAAGCACCTTTATCCCTTAAAAATTTAATGGCAGCTTTGTTTTTCTCAAGGCCTTCTACAAAGTCCACGTCCACCCATACTTTTTTAGACGAAAAAAGGCGCACACGATCTCCTACGTTGGAAATCGTTGCACCCAATAAAAAAATCGTTTCACATTCATCAGGAATATCTCGAATGCAAGTATCAGGCCAAACAGCTGCTATGATCTCTTTTTTTCTCATTTTGCGTACTCGATGCTTCTCTTCTCTCGAATTACCACTACTTTAAGTTGTCCGGGATACTCCATCGTTTCTTCAATCTTACGTGCTATATCATATGCCATTTTGTCAGCCAATTCGTCATCTATCTTATCAGGTTCAACTATAACCCTGACCTCGCGTCCAGCTTGTATGGCGTAAGCTTTTGTGACGTACTTGTGACTTGTTGCTATTTCTTCAAGCCTTTGAAGTCTCTTTATATAAATATCAAGACTTTCTCGGCGTGCTCCTGGCCTTGCAGCGCTTATGGCATCGGCCGCTGCAACAAGTACAGCTTCTGGGCTTTGAAACGGGACTTCTTCGTGGTGAGCTTGAATCATATTGACAACCATGTCCTTTTCATGATAACGTCTTGCAAGTTCTCCACCGATCAGTGCATGGGTTCCCTGTACTTCATGATCCACAGCTTTTCCTATATCATGCAATAGGGCTCCACGTTTGACTTTTTCAACATTTAATCCTATTTCTTCCGCCATCATGGCAGCCATTTGGGCAACTTCTATTGAATGTACAAGTACGTTTTGTCCAAAACTTGTTCTGAATTTTAGTCTTCCAAGTAATTTAAGCAATTCTGGATGCATGCTCGAGATACCAACAGTCAATATAGCCTTTTTCCCTTCATCACGCACGACTTTTTCGATTTCCTTTTTAGCTTTTTCATAGATTTCTTCAATCATAGCGGGATGTATCCTCCCGTCGTCTATCAATCTTTCAAGTGTTATTCGTGCTATTTCACGCCTTAGTGGATTGAAAGAAGAAAGTACTACCGTTTCGGGTGTGTCATCGATAATAAGATCAACACCAGTAAGATTCTCAAACGCTCGAATATTTCTGCCTTCACGGCCTATAATTCTTCCCTTCATGTCATCGTTCGGAAGTTCAACGGACGAAACTGTTATCTCATTCATATAACTGCTTGCGTAGCGTTGAATTGCTGTTGACATAATCCACTTAGCATTGTCTTCAGCTTCTTCTTCATACTTACTTTTTATCTCCACATACATTTGTGCAAGGGTTCTTTCCATTTCATCTTTAGTCATGTCTATCACTACCTGTCGTGCTTCTTCTGGACTAAGACCTGCAATTTCATGAAGCTTCTTTTTTTGTGCATTTAAAGTTTCTTCAACTTCCATTTTTTTTCTATTTGTTACTTCTTTTAACTCTTCAAGCTTTTCTTCTTTCCTTGTTAATGCTTCTTCTCTTTTTGCTAAGATGTCCTCACGTTTGGTGATACGTTCTTCAAATTGCTTCAACTCTGCTTTTTGCTTCTTCATTTCTCTGTTAAAATTGTTCCTCAAAGAGGCAATGTCTTGTTTTGCTTCAACTATCATTTCTTTCTTTAGTTTCTGTGCCTCTTGTTCAGCATTTTTGATTATTTCGTTCGCACTTTCTTTTGCTCTTTTTTGCTCGTTAAGCTCTTTCGTCTTGCCCATCTGATAGCCCATTATTACCGCGAGTATGACTACGGGAACGAATATCAGTACGAGCATCATTTCTTGATTCATCATCGCACCTCCAATCATCGAAGATCTCGAGCAGCGTTTCGTGCACCGTATGTGAATCAAATCCTCTTCTTATTAGTCCTTCAACGATCTTGTCTCGTGATTTTGCAGAACGAGATCGCACAAAGCGCGCGAACACTTCTTTCAGATCTACTTCTTCCATCACTTCGTCTAAAGTCTGTGAAATCAGTTCATCGTTCACTCCAAACATTTTCAACTTGTACTTTATATATCTTGGCCCTTTGCATCTCAGTTCAATTTCGTCCAATGCAAAAAGCCTTGCAAATCTTTGATCGTTCAGTAACCCGACTCTCTTCAGGTCAGAAGCGATCTTCTCTGACACTTCTTTGGAATAACCTTTTCTTTTCATTCGTTCTACGAGTTCGCGTTCCGAACGAATCCTTGCTTTCAAGAGTCTGAGTGCGTATGAACGAGCCTTTTCAAAATTAAGATTTTGATCCATCTTCAGAGATCTTTTCTTTGTTTCCTTCGTCTTCGTCTTTCAAAAGCCCGTATGCCTTTCTTATTCTCTTTTCAAGTTCTTCAGAAATTTCTGGATTTTCTTTCAGGAATTGTACTGCCTTATTTTTACCTTGTCCGAGACTGATCTCCTCACCGTTTGGCGCATTATAGCTTAACCACGAACCTCTCTTTGAAACAAATTCTTCGTTTATACCCAGTTCAATGAGTTCATTTTCTCTGACAATTCCTTTGCCGTATATGATATCAAACCGAGCTTCACGAAAGGGTGGTGCTACTTTATTTTTTACGACCTTAACATATGTCTCATTTCCGATGATCTTGTCTCCCTCTTTTATAGGACTTCTTCTTCTTATATCAAGACGTATAGTTGCATAGAATTTCAATGCGTTACCGCCACTGGTAGTTTCTGGGCTTCCAAACATGACACCTATTTTCATTCTAATTTGGTTTGTAAAGATCACGATAGTTTTTGACTTACTGACATTTGCAGTTAATTTCCTCAAAGCTTGTGACATAAGGCGGGCTTGTAATCCCATTTGCGCATCTCCCATGGCTCCTTCGATCTCTGCACGGGGGACCAACGCGGCCACAGAATCGACAACTATCATGTCCACTGCATTTGATCTTACCAGAGTATCAACGATTTCCAATGCTTGTTCTCCACTATCAGGTTGAGATATGAGAAGATGGTTTATATCTACTCCCAAATTTTTTGCATAAACTGGATCGAGTGCGTGTTCAACATCTACAAAAGCGGCTACTCCTCCCAGCTTTTGAATCTCAGAAAGTGCATGAAGTGTCAAAGTTGTCTTGCCGCTTGATTCTGGTCCGTATATCTCTATAACTCTCCCTCTGGGGTAACCTCCAACGCCAAGAGCCACATCGAGTGCAAGAGAACCTGTGGAAACTGTTTCTAAGTTCTTCACAATTTGACCCTCTCCAAGAACCATTATAGAACCTTTTCCGAAATCTTTCTCTATTTGCTTTATAGCATTTTCAAGAGCTTTTTCTTTGTTGATATCTTTTTCTTCTTTTTTTACATTTTTCATATTTTCAAACCTCCCAATTTGCTCTTGTGAATTGTGGTATATATTGAGCCATGTGGAGTCAATTTGGATGAAATCAAATCTATACTGTTACACATAAAACTCACAGGTTCATACTCCACATCTGATATCTTTTTCCGCCAATTTTTCGGAACACCTTTAATTCTTCCAACTGTTATATGTGGTATGAATTCATTTCCGAAATTGAAGCCTCTTTCTTTCAGGAAATCATTCAATGTTTTGTACAAAAACTGCATTTTTTCTCCATCACAACCAAGCCATACAACTCTTGGTAAGCCTTTTAAAGGAAAAACACCTGTGCCATAAGCCGTCAATTTGAACTCTTTGATTCTTGCTGCGGTTTTATCCATGATCTTAGCAATGTTTTTGACTTTCACCTTGTCAATTTCTCCAAAAAAGAAAAGTGTTAAGTGTACGTTGTGAGCTATAGGCCAGTTTCCATAAAAGCCAGCTTCTTTTAGCCTTTCTTGAACATAGACTACTTTATCCGAGATTTCTTGAGGAGTTTCTATGGCCATGAAAGTTCTCATTCTTTGAAAACCTCCAAATTCTTGAGAAAATAATCAATTCCGGACCACACCGTCATGGCGAATGTGATCCACATAAGTACAAGGTTTAAACCCCATCCCAAGACAGGAGTTACATGATAAAACAGAACAGCTATTACAAAGACCATTTGGGATACCGTTTTCAATTTTCCCCACCAATTTGCAGCAATTACCTTAGAATTGCTTGCTGCTACCATTCTGAGACCACTTACAGCTATATCTCGAACTATGATGATAATCACAAACCAGCTCCCGATTTCTCCATGTTGAAGAAAAACCAAGAGTGCCGCATCTATCAACACCTTATCAGCGAGCTGATCGGCAAATTTGCCCACAGTTGTAACTTCGCGCATGGTTCTGGCTATTTTGCCGTCGAGATAGTCTGTAAAAGATGCTACTATGAACAAAAAGAGGGCTACACCAGCCATAAGCTTGCCATTGTTCAAAGCTGCGTACATGAATGGGATCACTAAAAACACACGGACAAGAGTTAGTCTTGTAGCTAACGTGATTTTCAAAGTGCAACACCCTCAAGATCGTGGAATTCGTAGTCTTCGATCTTCACTCTTGCGATATCTCCGCTTTTCAGAGATTTTGAAGATGTAAAATGCACATATCCATCTATTTCAGGAGCATCCATGTAAGTTCTTCCAATATATATCCCATCTTTTCCGCTTTCCACGATAACGTTCAAGACCTTTCCGATACGATTTTTGTTCTTACTAAGGCTTATTTTTTCTTGTATCCTCATAATTCGATCGTAACGTTTTTTTGCTATGATTTTTGGAACTTTTGATTTGATTGAGTAAGCATCTGTATCTTCTTCATCTGAGTAAATAAAAGCTCCGAGTCTATCAAATTCTATCTCACGCATAAAATTTACCAATTTTTCGAAGTCTTCATCGGTTTCTCCTGGGAAGCCAACCATCACTGTTGTACGAAGAATTGCGTCTTCAATCGACTCTTTGATCTTCAAAAATTTGGCCTTTAAACCTTTCACATCTGGATTACGGTGCATTTTTTCGAGTATTTTAGGTGACGCATGCTGAATGGGAATGTCAAAGTAGTGCAAAAAATGACGCGAATGCTTTACGAATTCTATTAATTCGTTTGTAACACCGTCAGGGTAGAGATATAGTAATCTAACCCAAAAATCGCCATTTATTTCATCGATCGCATGCGTTAAATGAACAAGGTTCTTGTACTCATCATGATATTGAGTTAGATCTTGAGAGACAAGTATGATTTCGCGCTTCCCACTTTTAACCAAAAATTTTGCCTCCTTGACAATATCGCCGATTGATCTGTTCTTTAGAGGTCCTTTAATGTGTGGTATAGCACAAAAAGCACAGTGTCTGCTACAGCCATCTCCGACTTTCACATAAGCATAAGGTTTATCATCGATTTTCCTTCCGGAGAATTCATAAGTGGGCTGAGGAGTTCCCACAAAATCATATGATTTCTCAACAGCTTCAACTATCTTTTTAGGACTTACAACACCCAAATAAGCATCCACTTCTGGTATTCCACTGCGCAATTCGTGCATGTACCTTTGAACAAGGCAACCGTGGACGATCAATCTGACAGGCTTCTTTTGCTTACACTTTACCACATGAAATATTTCGTTGATGGATTCTTCCTTTGCCGCTGCTATAAAACCACAAGTATTAACGATCGCGACATCTGCATTTTCCAGATCGTCGACGATCTCGTAACCACTATGAGTTAAAAGTTCTGCAATAACTAAAGAATCCGCCTCATTTTTTGGGCAGCCAAGTACATCGATCCAAACTTTCACTTTTTTGAATTCCTTCTTTTTTTCATATAGAGTGCTCTGATTTTTTCAAGCTCTTCTATGTACTCTGGTGTCCTATAGTTGGGGTAGGTCATTTCCCACGGACGAAAGTGCCCTCCAAGGAAAAGCAGCGTGATCTCAGCATATATACCGTGTTTGAGATATATTCTGTTACCCCACTGTTTGGTGGAAGCAAGCACAAATTGACTGTGGTGGATGTAACCAGCATCTATGTTAACGATCCTGTTTTTATTTACAGCGAGTTTCATCTCCACAGAATTTGTAAAGCTTTTGGCATCTGCAAGCTCAAACGGATGTATTAAAGGCTTAAAGCTCACTATTCTGCTTTCAAGCCCTTCGCCCATTTCTTTGTTGTAATAGGAAGTGAAAGTAGAAAAATCCAAAGGCTTCGAAACGAAATCAATCTCCCCAAATTTAGGGATAAGGAGATCTAAGACGTCCTTAAACCTATATTGTAAACCACTTCCAAAGATTACACATACTAAATTTACCAAATCAGGGAGCTTAACCTGTCCCAACCATGATCACCAATAAAATTATAACATACTCAAACTCCCGGAATCTTAACTTTTTTCTCCAAGTTAGAAAAGAGCCAAGTTATAACAAGTATAACTGAGAGATAAATTAAGGCAACCCCAGAGAAAACGTTCATAAATTCAAAATTTCTACTTGCTACAAATTCTCCTTGTGCCGTGAGCTCTGGAACACCCACGAGGTAAGCCAAAGAAGTGTACTTTATTAGGTAAACAAACTCGTTTGTCCAAGATGGTATAACTTTTCTGAGAGCTTGTGGCATTATCACAAGGCGAATTGACTGCCATTTCGTCATTCCGATGGAAAATGCGGCCTTCATTTGTCCTCTTTCTACCGATTGGATCGCACCACGTATGTACTCAGCTTGGTAAGCACCACTGTTTAAGGAGAAACTTATTATAGATGCTACGAGCGGAGAAAGGTGTATACCGATCTGTGGAAGAGAAAAATACAAAATGAAAAGTTGGACTAAAAGAGGAGTTCCGCGTATAAGTTCCACATAAGCGGTGGAAAGTGTGTAAGAAAATTTTCCACCATATACTCTAAGAATAGCAATGAGCATTCCAATACCCAATCCAAATATTATAGAGATGATCGCAAGTTCCATTGTGAATTTCAATCCATCCATGAGCAAAGGAAGAGCTTGAAAAAACACTTCAATGAAATGTGTCATTTTTCTCTCCAAAATTTAGTGAATTGATTGAGAAATTGATGAGTACGCTCTTTTTCGGGAGCATTGAATATCTTTTCTGGGGTACCGCTTTCCACAATTTCACCATTTTCCATGAAGATGATCCTATCAGCTATCTCACGAACGAATCCCATTTCGTGTGTCACGATCAGCATAGTCATCCCGTCTAAAGCGAGTTTTCTCATAACTTCCAGCACTTCACCGATCAGTTCGGGGTCAAGCGCTGAGGTTGGCTCATCAAACATTATTAAATCTGGTTCCATAGCAAGAGCACGCGCAATACCTACCCTTTGTTTTTGGCCTCCTGAAAGTTGAGCAGGATATGACTTTGCTTCAGAAGCAAGCCCTACTTTTCTAAGATTTTCCATTGCTAACTCTGTCGCTACACTTTTCTGAAGTTTTTTCACCTTTAGAGGTCCTATTCTGACATTGTCTAAGACGGTCAGATGGTTGAAAAGATTGAATTCTTGAAAAACCATGCCAATGCGTTGCCTTATTTTTTCGATTCTCCGAGCTTTTATCACGTCTTGACCATTGAGCAGTATTTGACCACCGTCAGGTTCAACAAGTCTGTTTATACACTTCAGCATTGTTGATTTTCCTGTACCAGATGGGCCGATTACCACAAGAGTTTCTGTCTTATCCATATCAAAAGAGATGTCCTTTAGAACTTCTTTGTTTTTATAGCGTTTTTTTAAGTTCTTAACTTCGAGAAGCTTCATCCTCTTTCCACCCCTCTAACTTCGTATCCTGGAATGGCAAATCCCTTTTCCATAATGGAAACAAACTTGTTAGTTCCAAATGTTATGACGAAATATATCGCCGCGCACATCGAATAAATGAGAAGTGGCTCATAAGTAGTTGAAACGATATAAGTTCCCTCTCTCAAAAGTTCAGTTACTCCCAATGCGTACGCGATCGATGTATCTTTGAGGACAATTGTAAATTCATTTGTCATTGGAGCTATTGAGAATCTCACAGCTTGTGGGAAGCTTATGTGAAAGAATGTTTGTACTCCTGTCATTCCTAACGAACGAGCGGCCATTATTTGTCCTTCTGAAACCGCGAGCAAAGCTCCACGGAAGATTTGAGATTGATAGGCAGAACTCCTCAAGCCAAGTGAGATAACCGCGGCTATGAATGGGTCGAAACGGATACCGAAAGTTGGAAGCCCAAAGAAGATCATAAACATTATGATCAATATTGGAATACTGCGGAGTACTCGTTCATAAGCGGTTGCAATAAAATTTAACCACCATTTGCCATAAACTTGGGCAAGCGCAACGAAAACTGCTATTATGGCTCCAAGAAAGAGAGAGGTAACAGTCAGCTTGACCGTTACCCCAGTTCCTCTTAAAATCACACTCATAGAACTTAAAAAGAATTCCATCTTTTCATCTTCTTAACTTTTTAACTTTCTATTTTCCAAAATACTTATCTATCAATTTGGACATCTTTCCAGAGCTTTTCACTTTTTTCAATCCGTCATTCAACTTGTTAAGAAGAGCTGTGTTTCCCTTTCTAACAGCGATTCCGTATGACTCTCCGGTGATCAGGATTGCGACTACCTTTACAGGTTTTACCTGTGCAAATCTTTCAGCTACAGGGCTGTCCAAAACAACCGCGTCAATTGCACCATTAAGTAACGCTTGAAGAGCGTATATGAAACTTTGATATCTTTTCACACCAGTTTCTTTTAATATTCCAGCTTTCACCAGATTATTCGTTACCCACAAGTCTCCAGTGGTTCCGGTTTGAACACCTATTTTGTGATTTCCGAAAAGTACTGTAACAGTGTATTTGGAGTTTTTGCCAACAATTACGTCTTGGTCGGCAAACCAGTAAGGGTTGGAGAAATCAACTACTTTTTGTCTTTCCTTGGTGATTGTCATTCCGGCAATTGCAATATCTATAACCCCGGCTTTTAATGCGGGAATAAGAGAATCAAAGGCCATATCTCTGATTTGTACATTGAAACCTTCCGTTTTTGCTATTGCGTTTATGAGATCCATATCAAACCCAACGTATTTTCCGTTTTGAACGTACTCAAAGGGTGGAAAATCAGCAGATGTTCCAACCACATAGGTTGTGGCCAAACCCATTGAGAAAATCACACTTAATACGATTAAAAATACCAAAAAATTTCTTTTCACAAAAACACCCCCTTGTTAAATGTAACAGAATTATACCATAACATGAAGCAAATTGCTTTGAGACCATTTAACACGCACGTTGAGTTTTAACGTGCACAAAATGATATAATATCCAAAGTTGATTTGAAAGGAAGGATGTGAGCCACTTGATCAAATTAATTTTCAATGGAAAGGAATACGAAGTCTCAAGTGGGGTTTTAAAAAATGTTGTAAAAGAATTGGGAATGAATTCAAAGATTGTAGGAGGAAAGATCGAAAACAAGATTGTCGATCTCTTCTACGAATCAAATGATGGAGAGCAAATAGAACTTTTCACGATCGATTCTCCCCAAGCCATGGAGCTTTACAGACACACTATGGCACACATTATGGCACAAGCAATACAAAGATTGTACAAAGATGCAAAGTTTGCGATAGGTCCAACAATAGAAAATGGATTTTATTACGATATAGATCTTCCGGAGAAGATTAATGAAGATGAACTCATGCGTATAGAAAAGGAAATGAGAAAAATAATTGAAGAAGACATACCTTTGGAACATTTCGTTATGAAAAGTGAAGAGGCTATCCGATTTTTTGAGGAAAAAGGACAACCCTACAAGGTTGAACTAATAAAAGATCTTGGCACGGATACGATGAGTATTTACAGACAAGGAGATTTCACTGATCTTTGTCGTGGACCTCATGTTCCGTCAACGGGTCTTGTAAAAAACTTTAAATTACTTAGTGTTTCAGGAGCCTATTGGAGAGGCGACGAGCGCAACAAGATGCTCCAGAGAATATACGGAACGGCATTTTATAGGAGAGAAGACCTCGATGCGTACCTGAAAATGTTAGAAGAGGCTGAAAAGCGTGATCACAGAAAAATAGGACCCCAACTTGATCTCTTCTCCTTACATCCAGATGTAGCTCCTGGCATGATATTTTTTCATCCGAAAGGAGCTGTTGTCCGAAGAGAACTTGAGAAATTCTGGAGAGAAGAACACATCAAAGCTGGTTATGTAGAGGTCATAACACCTATGGTAATGAATGAAAATTTGTGGAGGCGGTCAGGACATTGGGATCATTACCGTGATAACATGTATTTTACTGAAAAAGAAGGACAAGCGTATGCGATAAAACCAATGAATTGTCCAGGTCATATAATGATATATAAGACGAGTTCCCACAGCTATAGAGACTTGCCTTTGAGAATGTGTGAGCTTGGAACCGTTCACAGATATGAGCGCAGTGGAGTCGTACATGGGCTTTTTAGAGCACGTGCGTTTACTCAAGATGATGCCCATATTTTTTGTACCCAAGAACAAATTGAGTCCGAGATCGTGGGAGTTATCAAACTTATAGACAAAACTTACAAACTTTTTGGATTTCCTTACAAAGTTGAACTTTCCACAAAGCCTGATGATGCCATGGGTTCTGATGAAATTTGGGAAGTTTCGACCTCAGCTCTTAAATCAGCTTTAGAGCATCTCGGAATGGAATATCAAGTAAATGAAGGAGACGGTGCATTTTATGGCCCCAAAATAGACTTTCACGTAAGAGATTCCATAGGTAGAACGTGGCAATGTGCCACAATTCAGCTTGACTTTCTCATGCCAGAAAGATTTGATCTCAATTACACCGGATCAGATAACGTTGAGCATAAGCCTGTTATGATTCACAGAGTCATATATGGTTCCCTTGAACGATTTATAGGTATATTGATAGAACACTATGCAGGTGCTTTTCCTACATGGATAGCACCAGTTCAGACGATCGTTCTTCCGATATCAGAAAAGCATGTAAAATACGCGCAAAAGATTAAAAAGCAATTTGAAGATTTTGGGATACGCACAGAGGTTGATGGAAGATCCCAAAAGATCAGTTATAAGATCAGAGAAGCGCAGCTAAAAAAGATTCCGTACATGTTGATTGTTGGAAGTAGAGAAATGGAAGCCAATTCGATTGCTGTAAGAATAAGAAGTGGAAAAGATCTTGGAAGTATGAAAACACATGAATTTATTGAAAGAATTTCAGAAGAAATAAAAAACAGATATCAGAAATCCATTTTTGAGGTGAAATAATGGCTTACAAAGATTGGAATGGTTTACCGTCCATACGTGTTAGAATTTCTGAATCAGATGTTCATTACGCTGGAGGTCTCGTGGATGGAGCAAAAACTTTACAATTTTTCGGCGATGTGGCCACGGAACTTCTAATAAGGAACGATGGAGACGAAGGGTTATTCCGTGCATACGATATGGTTGAATTCCTTTCTCCAATTCATGCTGGTGATTATATAGAAGTATATGGTAAAATTGTTGAGTCTGGTAGGACATCTCGACGGATGTACTTTGAAGCTTTCAAAGTTATATCTCCCATTGGAGAGAATTCATCAGCGTGTGATGTTCTAAAAGAGCCAATTCTTGTCGCGAAGGCTTCTGGTGTTTGTGTAGTACCAATTGCTAAGCAACGTCATTCCAGCAAAGGATGAGTGATATGAGAAAACTTATCATAACTGCGGCTGTTTGTGGGGCTGAGGTTACAAGAAAACACACTCCTTATATTCCGTTAACACCCGAAGAGATTTCAGAAGAAGCTTGTGCAGCCCGGGAAGCAGGAGCATCCATTGTTCATATTCATGTCAGAGACGAAAGGGGTAATCCCACACAGAATGTAAAAGTCTTTAAGCGTACTATTGATCTCATACGCGCAAAGTGTCCTGATGTTATAATTCAGGTTTCAACTGGTGGAGCTGTTGGTATGAGTGCAGAGGAAAGGCTTCAATCGATTTATGCCGATCCGGAAATGGCCACTTTGGATGTTGGAACAACAAATTTTGGAAATGATGTTTTTGTTAACGATATGCCTTTGATAAGGCATTTTGCCAAGAAAATGAATGAAATGCACATTATGCCAGAATTTGAATGCTTTGAAATAGGACACATTTACAATGCCTTGAGAGTAGTCAAAGAAGGGCTCATAAAGAGGCATCTTCATTTCGATTTTGTGCTGGGTGTTCCAGGAGCATGCCCCGCGGATATACGAAATCTCGTTCGTATGGTTGAGAGCATTCCTCCGGAGGCTACATGGACTGTTGCCGGAATCGGAAAACATGAATTTGAAATGGCAGCGCATGCAATCGCCATGGGTGGAAATGTTAGAGTAGGGCTTGAAGATAACATTTATCTTTCTAAGGGTGTTCTTGCTAAATCCAATGCCGATCTTGTTGAAAAAGTTGTCAGGATGTCAAAAGAAATAGGACGTGAAATTGCAACACCGCAGGAAGCACGAATTTTGCTTGAAATCAAAAACTGAAATTATCGCAGAAAATAAAAACTCTTAAGAAGGAGGTGAGCCGTCTCGCAAGACGGACATAATGTTTGAAAATTTTGTAGCATTTGCGGATGCCTCCGCACAAAAGGCAGCACCTACCACTCCATCTGGTGATGGAGGATTGGCTTCATCTGGTACTTTAACAATGCTCATATGGATAATCGCTTTGGGAGCCATTTTCTATTTCATGCTTATTTACCCGCAGAAAAAGCGAACAAAGAGCTTCAACCAGATGATGAGTAATCTTAAAAGAGGTGACACCGTTATCACGATTGGTGGAATTGTTGGTAAGGTAACGGATATCAAAAAAAACACCATCAAGATCAGAACTGCTGGAAATGATCTTGAAATCACTAAACGCTCTGTATCATCGATCGTGAAGGGAGAAGCAGTTTCAAATGATAACAATGGGAAGTCCAAGAACGATTCAAAATCCGATCTCATAAAATAACGAATCAGGGGGTGTGAAAGGGTTTACCCTTTCTGAAAAAATGAGAACAGACAAAGTAAGATTGATCTTTATACTTTTGGTGTTGTTTGTTTCTGTGACCTTTATGCTATATCCGCCAGCGCCATCAGCAAAAGGTTTTTGGGGTCATCTGTTCGGCAATATTAGGCTTGGCCTCGATATAAAAGGCGGTTCCAGGTTGGACTATCTTATGGTTGGAAAGCAACCGACCCCAGAACTCACTAGTCAGGTAATTACCGTTTTGAGACGGAGACTTGATGATGCAAATTTCACAGAAGCAATCGTTTCGGCAGTTGGGAAAGACGGAATTCGAGTTGAGATTCCAGGGATAGATAATCCCAAAAGAGCGGAAAAACTTATAGGTCAAAAAGCCCAGCTATACTTTGCACAAGTTCTTGATCAGGTTAGATCGTCAGTCAAGCCTGCACCCAAAATAGGGCTTAGTTATGCTGGTGCTGAGTGGCTTCAATCAAAAAAGTCCACGGATGTTTGGTACCTTGTTAATAAATACATCCAAGTTGGAGCAGGAAGGCTCCAATTGTCGGGAAATTACGTCAGTAATGCCAGAGCATCTGTTGATACTCAACGTGGAGGATGGAAGATAGACTTAACGTTTAACTCAAAAGGAGCAAACATTTTCTTTCAGATTACGCAGGCACTTGTTGGAAAACCTTTAGCAATTGTTATGGACAATTACGTTCTTAGTGCTCCTGTGGTGCAAACCGCTATACAAGGTGGCAGCGCTGAGATCACAGGTAATTTTACATACGATCAAGCTCAGGAGTTGGCAGCACTCATACGAAGTGGCAACCTTCCTATAAGTCTCAAGTTGTCGGAAGAGCAAACACTTGGACCCACACTTGGTGCAGATGTTATAAGGAGAAGCTTAATCGTAGGACTAATAGGTGTGCTGCTCGTGATAATTTACATGTTGATCTATTATATGGGTGCGATGGGAGTAGTAGCCGTTATAGCTCTCTTTTACAACGCATTCTTTGTGTTTGGTATGCTTGCCCTTACACATGGAATACTCACTCTGCCCGGAATTGCTGGTATTATACTGACTGTTGGCACAACTGTTGATGGGAACGTCATAATCTTTGAAAGAGTAAAAGAAGAAATGCGCACTGGCAAAACCATGAGGGCATCTATATCCGCTGGGTTCAACAAATCCTTAGCTGTTATACTCGATGCAAACATCACAACTTTGATCACGGCGTTTGTACTTTACTACTTTGGAACAGGTTCGATCAAAGGATTTGCTGTCACCTTGACAATTGGTATTCTGGGTACGATATTCACCTCATTGGTGGTCTCCAGATACATTTTGGATTTGATGGCTCCATTCATTAAAAACAAATATGCTACTATTTTAGAACAGCCAGAGAGCATTAAAGGAGGAAGGAGTCGATGAAGAATATAAATTTTGTGGGACCACGATACATATTTTTAGCTATATCGCTCACCATGATCACCATTTCGATCGTTTTCTTCTTCGTGCGAGGATTCAATCTTGGTGTTGATTTCTCTGGTGGAACAACTATGAGTGTTTCTTTTAACAGTATGAAACTGACTCCTGCAGATGTTAGAGCAATCTTTTCAGGTGCCGATCCTATTTTTAAAAATGCGAGCATATCTCAACTTCACAGTCTTACCACAACTGGTACACAGACAAAACGCTCACTTTTTAGTATAACGATTGGAAAATTTTACAATGTTGATCAGAAAGATAAACTTGTTAAGAATGTGCAAGAGATAGCAAAGGAGCACGGAGTGAACGCGAGATTCGAGTCCTTTCAGACTGTTAGTGGATACGCTGCGGCTGGGCTGAGACAATCAGCGATGTGGGCATCGATCGTGGCTGGCATAGCTCTTTTGATATACATGGCTTTTCGTTTTCAATTCATATTCGGAGTTGGTGCGGTCTCGGCTTTAATCCATGATTTAACCATTACGGCTGGATTATATTCAATCTTTTGGATACGCTTCGATAGTACAGTCGTTGCTTCATTGCTGACATTACTTGGATATTCGTTGAATGATACTGTTGTTGTTTATTCTAGAATACGCGAGAATCTCAAAAAAATGCGTGGAAAGCCAATGGCTGAGATCGTAAATGTGTCCATAAATCAAACACTTTCAAGAACTATAAACACCTCTTTTACCACATTTATAGTTGTATTTGTCCTGTTTTTGTTCTCAGGAACTGTTTTACGCCCATTTGCTTTTGGTATGAGCTTTGGTGTCATAACAGGAACGTATTCTTCCATATACATTGCTAGCCCTATTTTGATCGGCTGGCTCGAGAAAAGAAGAAAGAAAGTTGCACTAAGACGATAATGTTATTTCTTAGGTAAAAACGACCCCGTAAATAACGGGGTCTTCTTGTTATTGGTTAACATAGATGTTTTTCTCGATGTCTGCCATTTTGCCAGAAGTTTGCACTATGCTATGATGAATATGTTTTATGTGTGTATGCAAATCACAAAGATGAGGGGGATTTCAATGTTGAAAAATGAGGGAGATAAGTTGTCACGCGTTGTACTCTGCACACCCCGATTTGAATACTTTCGCGTTAAAGATAATAAAGCACACAACATTACACGAGTTGCAGATCAAACTAAGGCAATACAACAACATGACAAGTTAAAATCTGTACTTGCAGAGTTTGGATGCGAAGTGATCGATATTCCCGAGCTTAAAGGTCACCCAAACTCGGTTTTTACGCGTGATACGGCTCTTTGCACTCCTAAGGGATACGTTAAATTGAGAATGGGATTGCCTACCAGGCGAGGTGAAGAAAGTTGGATGGCACAGATAATGGACTCCCTTGGAGAGCCGTTGGTTGGAAGTGTCGAAGAACCTGGCACTGTGGAAGGTGGGGATGTCATATTGGCAGGTTCGATTGCTTTTGTTGGTCATTCTCAGAGGACAAACGAAAGTGGCATAAAGCAGGTTTCGAGGTTGCTAAATACCATGGGTTATGAGGTAAGAACGGCAATTGTACCTCCACCTTATTTACATATAGGTGGAGCTATGAGTATTATTGGACCCAAGCGCGTGCTTTATTGCCATGGAGTCTTTCCTGACGATTTTTTTGATGGATTTGACGTGGTCGAAGTCCACAACAGTACATTCATCAGTGGAAACGTAATATGTTTGAGTGATAATGAGGTTATTGCGGATGCCGCAAATTATGAAACTATTGGGAAATTAAGAAAAGCAGGAGTTATAGTTCATGTTATCGATCTGTCAGAATTTGTAAAGGGAACAGGAGGACCAAGTTGTCTCATCATGCCTGTTGAGCGGAAGTGAGAGTTCGATAGATATTTAATTTAGTGGGTTTTCAATGAAAAGAGGTACTTGTATGGAAAACATGAGAGGAGTGCTGAGATTAAGATGCTTGAGAAATTCCATCCTCGGGGTGCTTTTAGAGAAAAAATAAAAGGCCCTCTTTTAGAAATGATGAAATTAACATCGAGTGACATTGTAATTGACGTGGGGTCTGGTGATGGTTTCTATTCAAATGAATTTTCAAAAGTGTGCAAGCAAGTTTTTTCGATCGATGAATACTGCAAAAATTTTGAAAGTGGTTTTTATTCGAGTTCAAATATAACTACAATATGCATCGATGCTTGTCAAGGCATAGATATACCAAAAGCAACACATGCTTTTTTCTTGAATTCCTTTCACGATATGAAATGCCAGGATCAATTGTTGAGTTTCCTATCTTCCATTTTAAAAGATGAAGGGAAACTTACACTCGTCGAATTCAAACTTGATGCGCCGTTTGGCCCTCCCAAAGCGATAAGATTTTCTGAAGATGAGTTGGTAGAGAAAATCGAGTCTCGGGGATTCAAAAAAATAGATCGTAGAGAATTTGAGTATCACTATGCAGTGTCTTTCGTGAAAAAGTAAATGCACAGTTTTTCGTTAACAATGTACAAGAAACGGCGGGTATGTCCCGCCGCTGTGTTTATCCTACTGTGCACTTGGACCAATTGCAATTCATGCAAGTGACACATCCTTCTTGATTTACCAGTGAATTTTTTGAAAGGCATACAGGGCAGTACGTATTTCCATCATCATCAACATAATAATCGTTGTACCACTTAAGATCGTTGGCAACCACAAACTTCTCTATCTCTTCAGGTGTCCTTTTACTACCATCCACGTGGATGATTTCATCTCTGGCTTCCTCGTACGTAGATGTCCAAAGTTCGGAGAAATCATCTATCGCTTTTTTGATCTCTTTGGCCACACCTTTTGAGTAATCACCTTTAACTTTCTGAAGTTGTTCAAGGATCTCTTCTATTGAAACTCCTGATCTGAGTGCTACGGAAGAAAGCCTTCCTATTATTTCTGCAGTTTCTCCTCCATTAGATACGAAAACTTCGATAGCCTCTCCAGAATCGTCAAAACTGACAGTTATGTAAGTCGTCCCAGAACCACATCTGTATTTTCTGGTGACAGATCTTAGCGTATTTTTTCTTGGCCTGGCTCTTAATCTGTGATGATCGTCAAGTATGAAGAACTTAACTCTTGGTGCGTCTTTCGTTTTGATTTTCTTGTTGGAATTGAGAACCTGCATCTGAAGAGATCCATCACGATATATGGTAACTCCTCTAACATTGGATTTCAAAGCTTTTATATATATATCCAACACGTCTTCAATAGTTGCAGAATTCGGTAAGTTAATGGTTTTGGATATGTTGTTGTCGACGTAATTTTGAAATGCTTCTTGCATGAGCAAATGGTCATCTGGCAATATGTCATGACTTACGACAAAAATTCTCTTGATCTCCTCAGGAATATCTTCTATATTTTTAAGAGTACCGTCTTTTATGATCTTTTCTTTTATGTCTTCACTTAATTTGTTCCCAAGTCGTTTTACAAGCACGTGATTCACATAGACAAGTGGTTCTTTCGAACCATCGGATTTGTTCATATATCGGGTATATGCAAGCAAGAAATTTGGTTCAAGTCCGGAAGAAGTATCCGCAATGTTGGATATCGATCCAGTTGGAGCAACGGTGAGAAGAGCAACATTTCTGTGAGCCTTTGAGATTTCGCCAAATTTTTTTCTTATCTCCTCATCAAATTTTGAGGATCCCATTGCAAAAGGAATGAATCCGTGTTCTGTTGCATAACGGCTTTGATCGTAAAGAGGGAAATTTCCCTTTTCAAGTCCTAATTCGTATGAGGCTTGATGCGCTTCAAGCGCTAATTCTGCCATGAGATCGGATGCAAATTTTCTACCTTCTTCGGAATTGTATGGAATACCCATCATATACAAAAGATCTGCGAACCCCATGATACCAAGACCAAGGCGTCTGGAATTTTTCACGGCTTTGTCTATTTCCGGTAAAGGAAAAACACTCACATCGATAACGTCATCCAAAAATCTCGTAGCTATTTTGCACATTTCCTTGAGCGCCTCATGATCAAACTCTCCGTTGTTGTAAAATTTTGCCACGTCTATGGAGCCGAGATTGCAAGCTTCAAAAGGGGGAAGACCAATTTCACCGCAAGGATTGGTAGACTCTATTATTCTCAGAGGATAAAGGGCATTGTATTTGTTCATTTCATCAAGAATAGCCAAACCTGGATCACCGGTTTTCCACGCATTTTCGGCTATCTTTTTAAGAAGTTCTCTGATCTTGACAATCTTCTTTTCGTTTCCTTTGGGATGAGAAAGTTCGATTTCTCCATCCTCTTCATAGGCTTTTAAGATCTCAACTTTGTTTTTTATCGCGACGGATATGTTGAAGAACTTAAGAACGGAGTCACCCGTGTTGTGTTTTTTTGCATCTATGAATTCTTCTATGTCAGGATGTGTAATATCGAGTATTCCCATAAGTGCTCCACGACGTTTGTAACCTTGCTCTACCACTCCTGTGGCGGAATTAAAAACGTGCATGAAACTCACAGGTCCGGAAGAACGGCCAGAAGTTCCAGCAACGAATGCACCTTTTGGCCTCAGACTAGAAAAATTAGATCCAACGCCTCCTCCCGCTTTAGTGATCAAAGCATAATTTTTAACTGCATTGAATATTCCCTCTATACTGTCTTCAACAGGTACAACAAAACAGGCACTCAGCATGTGAAGATAATTTCGATTAGAGTAAATAGTTTCGTAATCTTTAAGTGTCATTTCATCCAAATTTTTATGCAAGAGATTGATGTTTATCCCACTACCCGCATTGAAAAGTGTTGGGCTGTTGGGAATGAAAAGACGTGCCTTTAAAATTTCGAAGAAGGTTTTTTCCCATTTTTTTATGTCCTCAAGCTTCTCTTCAGCAGATTTTTCTTTCATTTTTGGGTTCAGAAGTTCTGCCGTTGCAATGACTCGCGCCACTCTTCTTGATACGTCGTCCCATTTTGTTTCCATGAACTCACCATTTTGTCTTTTCCAGAAATACCTCTCTTTTAGGATTCTCATGGAGTTTTGACTTGGGTGAGCATCGAGAAATCTCTTTATTACTTGAGATAACATTTATAAATCCCTCCCTAAAAAACGCTACATATAGTATAACATTTTGTTATAATACTATATGTAGCGTTATTATTTCGATTTTGGGAAAAATGGATCAGTAATGGAAATAACTTCCTCCTATGAACTCTCTAATTATAGATGTTGATGGAATAACATCGAAGTCAACAATTGGTAAAAAGTAATCAAGAAACCTTATAAGTCTTCGGGCTTGACTGTACATAGAAGTGGAATTATCCACCTGGAGGAGCAGAGGGATAACAAAGTTTTTCAAAATAGCAAGTTCGTAAGGAAGCGAAGAATTAAACATTACGTTTGCATTCTCTTGATAGGGAAATATGTTGCGTTCTTCCCCCATTCTAACAGATGGCCACATTTGCAAAGTTTTTAAAGCGCTGTGACCACGGAAATTGTAATCTCTAACCATGCGTCTGAGTATTCTGACGTCAGTTGTCGGTATTCTATTATCATCGTCCAAATTCATTTGTGTAAGAGCACTCACGTATATACGATATTTCAAAGAATCGTCAACTTCGCTCGTGAGATCCGGATTAAGACCATGAATTCCTTCAACGATGAGTATCGTTTTGTCGGTTGCTTTCACCACATTTCCTTTATACTCGCGTTTTCCGGTTTTGAAGTTAAATTTTGGTGTTTCAACCTCTTTGCCTTCGAACACAGAATTCAAAACGTAGTTAAACAGTTCTAAATCGAGAGCCCTCAAAGACTCAAAATCGGGTTTTCCGTCTGGACCTACAGGCGTTTTATCTCTTTCAACGAAATAATCGTCAAGTGACATAGGGTACGGTTCAAAGCCATTTACTCTCAATTGAAGTGCAAGTCTCTTAGAAAAAGTGGTTTTTCCTGATGAAGACGGTCCGGAAATAAGCACCAGCTTTACATTACTGCGAGATGTTATATCGTCAGCGATGCGTGAAATTTCTTTTTCGTGGAGTAATTCGCACATCATGATCAATTCTCTTGCTCTACCACTTGAAACGAGTTTGTTCAGATCTCCGACATTTTCCATATCGACGATTCTCGCCCATCGCTCACGGTCTTCATAAGCTTTTGCCATCTTTGGTTGGGGTATGTATTTAGGCAGAGCATTTGGAGATGTTATATCAGGATGCACCAAAACAAATCCACTGTTAATTTTGACCAAATCGAAAAGCTTAATGTACGAGGTGGATGGAACCATATGACCATAATAGTAATTGAAATACTTACCACACCAATAAACGTTTATTGTTGATTTTGTTCTGTATTTCAAAAGTTCTATTTTATCGTACATACCATATTTTTTAAAAAGTTCGAGTGCATCGAACTTGTAAAGCTCCTCTTTGACAAACGGTATGCCTTCATCGACAAGATCACGCATTCTTTCTTTTATTTTGTTGATATCTTCTTTTGACGGCACCCAACCGTCGAATTCGCAATAAAGTCCTTTTCCAAGTGAATGACGCACTTTTAAAACTTTATCGGGAAAAACTTCTAATGAGGCGATGTAGGTTAAAAACATCAGCCCCCTTTGATAGATCCTTATACCATCTTCATCTGTAAGATCGATAAAATCAATTTCGGAATCCTTCTCCAAAGTTTTGAAGAGTTCTCTGATATCATTATTAACTCGAGCGGCAACTATTTCGGAATCATATAATTGTTGGTGTTCTTTTGCAATCGCTTCAAGAGTAATTCCTCTTGGATATTCAAGTATTTCGCCAGTTTTAAGTAACTTGACTTTTAAAATATCAGGCACACTATTCACCCCCTATTTTTATTTTTATCGCGCATAACTTTCAAGAAAGCGAGGAGCCCTATCGCTATAAGTGCATAAAAAGCGAAGAAGGTTAATTCGTGTTTTCCCCTAAAAGTCATTGCAATTAAGGCAAGTGCGAAACTAATCGCGTATATGAATATTACTGCTCCAACGTGAGAGAAACCTATGCTCAAAAGTTGGTGATGGATGTGCATCTTGTCAGGCAAAAAGGGATTCCCTCCTTTGATCATTCTTCGGATAAACGCGTATGTGGTGTCCAAAATTGGAATTCCTATAGCAAGCATCGGAACAGCCAATGAAAGAGTAGAAGCGGAAAGTGAAGATCCTTTTATGGAAATCACTGCGAGAGCAAATCCAAGCAGTTGACTTCCCGTATCTCCCATAAATGTTTTGGCTGGATGAAAATTGTACCTCAAGAAGGCAACAGCTGATGCAAAAACACTTACAGCAATAAGAGCTGTTGTAATATCTACTCTTGCCGAAGTAACTGCCAATGCCAATGCTGCTATTGCGCTTATTCCGGCCGCAAGTCCGTCAAGGCCATCTGAAAGGTTTATCGCGTTGGTTATTCCAACCATCCAGATTACGGCGATCACAGGACCAAAGACTCCGAAATCTATTTTGGAGTGACCTAATGGATTGGCGACATATGGTACATTTGCTCCAACAAGAAACACTGCAAGAATTGAAGCCAATATTTGAACGATGAATTTTGTTTTGAAAGACAGTCCCCTTACGTCATCAACAAAACCCATTATTGAGATCAATGAAAAAGGTACAAGAAGAAAAAAAGGCCATGTTTGATCACTCAAAAATCCGGTTAATACTATTCCTACAACAATTCCGGCAAATATCCCCAAACCGCCAACTCTTGGCATTGGAACTTTATGGACTTTCCTTTCATTCGGAAGGTCCACCCACCCCTTTAACTTTGCAAAAAAAATCGCAACAGGAGTTGTTGTCAAGGTTGTAAGAAACGCCACAATGGCTACAATGAACTTATCCAAAACTTATCCCTTTCAACAAATTTTGTCTATGAACAGCGCGTAAATTATATCATGAATTAGAAAAGATGCTTGTCAGAGATCAGAATTTCTTAAGTTGTGCATCAATCTACAAGCGTTTATCAAATGAACATCGCTTGAAAAGCGATAAAGGAATTTTTTGAAGTCTTATCAAGTCCGACTCTTTAACGTCATCCTGAACTTGATACATCTGATAGAGTCTTAAACCGACATGTCATCCCGGACCTGATCCGGGATCTCATCCTCAGATTCCGGCTCGTAGGCCGGTATGACATTATGGCCAAAGAGTCTGTGTAAAGCACGCTACATACTTAACACCTTCCACCGCTATGCGGTCCCCCTCTCAGCTACCGCTTCGGTCATGAAAGCAGAAGAACATTGCACACCGCACAATCCCACTTCTCACATCTTGTGAACTTTCAAATAGCGAGCTCATATGTCTTGACGAAAACTTCGAGTAAGATGTGAAATCTCTTCTTTACGGACTTTGAATTGCCTTGTAATCTTTGTGCACAATTTGAAAGAAGTTCATGTATCTCAAATTCAAACATGTTCGTAATATGTCCTGCCTTTTCAACATTTAAATACATCTTAAGATAGAATACTTCATTAATCTTTAACTCTCAAGAATTACAACGTTAATACTTTTAGTGTAAAGTAATTTTAACAGGAGGTGAATACGTATGAAAACCACGATGAATATAAGATTGCTTGCGGGTGTTATGACATTCGTGGGATTGGTATGCCGTGTTCACCGCTCTATTATTCCAATTTGATTTTACTCGGAGATAGTGGGACCTCGAAGGGCTGTGAACATGTTCACAGCCCTTTTTCATTTGTTGCCAAGGAGGGAGGAAAAAAGATGAACTCCGCAGTTAAAGTGTACAACGTCAAAAAGTATTTTAAAAAAACGGGAAAATTAATTGAAGCTTTGAAAGGTGTATCTTTTGAAATCAAGCGTGGAGAAATTTATGGATTGCTTGGTCCAAACGGTTCTGGAAAATCTACTTTAATTAGATTAATGTCAACTCTTCTATATCCAGATTGTGGAAGAATCGAGATTTTTAGCCATGATGTGTTCGAAGATGAAAATATCGTGAAAAGAATGATAAATCGTGTTTCAGTTGAAGCAAGTTTTTTTATGAAACTTTCTGCAATTGAAAATCTGAGATACGCGTGTGGGATATATGGCCTCCCCTTTGGAAAGTCTAAGGAACACATTTCAAATATGCTTGAACAAGTTGGGATTCCTAAAAACAGATTCAACGATCCTTTGGAAAATTTCTCGAGAGGCATGCAACAGAAAGTTGCCATCTCGCGTGCTTTTCTTACAGCTCCGGTTCTCATGCTTTTGGATGAACCAACAACCGGTTTAGATCCGAAAGCAAAGCGAGAAGTGCAGAGTATGGTGAAAGATATCGTAAGAGAGCATGATGCCACTGTTTTGCTGACCACGCATGATATGGAAGAAGCTGAGAAATTGTGTGACAGGATTTCAATAATTCATCATGGAAAGATAGTTGCTGAAGGTACTCCCGAGAATTTGAAAGAAAGATACTCAGCTCAAACACTTGAGGATGTGTTTTTAGAAGCTATCGGTGTCAAATTTGAGGAGGCTGATGAAGATGAATAAAGGTGATATCCTAAAAGAGTTTTATGCAGGTTTGGCAGTTGTGATAAGAAATTTTGACCTTGTAAAGAGATATTGGAAGTGGGAAATTGTATTTTTCGCTTACACAATTGCTAATACCGTCACAATGGGATTTGTTGGGAAGTCCATGGGAGGTGGAAACAGAACCATACTTTACATGATAATTGGGGCAACGATGTGGAGCTATCTTTCCGTGCTTTTTGAAGTTTTGGCCGAAACCGTAGCATGGGAAAGATGGGAAGGTACTATAGAGTACACATTCATGTCTCCAATGAAAAGGATAACGCACTTGCTTGGTACCTGTGGCTTTGCAATTGTTTACGGAATGCTTAGAACTTTTTTGCTGTTCATCATCGTAGCACCACTTTTTGGCATAAATCTTGGTAGTATGAATGTATCGGCCACTCTTATGGTATTAGCAATTGCCAGCATCTCATTTACAGGATTTGGAATGATGGGAGCAGTATTACCTCTAATTTCTCCAGAAAAGGGCGTTCAGGTGGTTCATATATTTCAAGCATTCATTTTGATGATTTCAGGTGTCTATTACAGTGTTAATGTTATGCCAAAATGGATGGAAACTCTTTCTTACTTTTCGCCTGCAACATATGCCCTTGAGGCGATGAGAAAGACAGTGCTTAATGGTGAAGGTATATGGTCCATCATGGACAAACTTGCCCCAATGGCATTGATGGGAATGCTCTTTCTTCCGCTTGGACTTTTCATATTTAAGTGGGGAGAAAGATTTTCTAAACGGAAAGGTTTCTTAAAAAGAAATGGTTGATCCGCTAAATTTCAAAGTGGGATCTTTAAAGTAAAGATCCCACTTTTGATTATGTGCTACTACTTTTACATCAATTCAAGTAATTCGATAATCTTTCAATTCCCTTTCTTATTTGGTTTTGAGATGTTGCAAAAGAAATCCTAACAAAACCTGGTAACCCAAATCCATCGCCAGGTATCATGGCAACTCCGGCTTTTTCCATCAATTCTATGCAAAGATCTTCAGTTGTTTTACCGTTCAGAAAAGCCCTCACGTCTATCATAACGTAAAATGCTCCTTTAGGTTTGAAAAACTTGAATTTTGCTTTGTGAAGTAAATCAACGATTAGATCTCTTCTTTTCCTATATTCTACAACCATATCTGATGTATCTACATCTAAAGCTTTAAGCGCGGCCATCTGAGCAATGGAATTTATATTTGATGTCGTGTGAGACTGAATTTTCGCGATCTCTTTTGAAATTTCAAAAGGAGCAACTGAATATCCCACGCGCCATCCCGTCATAGCGTGACTTTTCGAAAATCCGTTGATGATCAAAGTGCGATTGCGCATTCCGTTTATGGAAGCAATAGATACGTGCTCGAGGTCGTAGACTATTTTTTCATAAACCTCATCTGCAACCACATAAAGATCGTGTGTCTTTGCAAAGTCAGCTATCATTTCCAGAGTTTTTCTGTCATATACTGTACCGGTTGGATTGTTTGGAGAATTCAGGAGTATGGCTTTTGTTCGATCGGTTAAAGCGGATTCGAGTGATTCACGTTTTGGCAAATATTCCTCTTCAGCCGATGTCGAAACTGCCACGGCTTTGGCCTTCCACATTGCAACTTGAGGAGCATAACTTACCCATGCAGGTGTGAAGATTATCACCTCGTCATTTGGATTTAAAATTGCCCCAAATATGTTAAAAAGCGCCTGTTTGCCACCATTGGAAACAACAATTTCGTCTGGTGAATAGTCGAGATCGTTGTCATCTTTCAACTTTTGACATATCTTTTCTCGCAATTCGATGATGCCACTTGATTTCGTGTATTTGGTAAAATTCGCATTTATTGCATCTATAGCAGCGTTTTTTATTTCATCCGGTGTTGCAAAGTCAGGTTCTCCTGCCGTAAAGAGAACAACGTCCTTTCCGGATTTTTTCAGCGCTTTGGCTTTTGAATTTATCCTCAAGGTTACGGACGATTTCACAGATTCGACAGCTTTGGAAAGTCCGCGCATCACAAAATCACCTTAATATTAATTGCCATACGAAATCAGCGTTGCTATCAATTTTTGCTTGGAAAAGTATGCCGGATTTGAGGGAATATTGAAGTGCGTTTTCTATTATTTTCCCAATGTCCATATATCCAATTATGAATGCATTATTCCAGACCTGATTCGAAAAATTCGAATAATTTCCCATATTTTCAGCTTTAGTAGGAAGTTTCAAATATTTTGAAACATCGTCAGGAGGCATGTTGGAAAAAATGATTTTGTCTGGATAAAAAATAGTGTAATCGGATACTGTCCTTGTTCCTTCAATCGTATCGTCGCGAAGCACTGTGTGTCCTTGCCATTTGAAAGTAGCAGATGCTGTTTTTGACATTTCAGGTATATATTTTGACATGTCCTTGGAAAGGTAGATCGATGCAACGTATTCTTCCGATTTACTTGAAACGGCATTCACATTCATGAAAATCTTGCCGCTCATATGACTAACCAGTTCAAGTGCTTCTTTCTCGGTTAATTTGCGACTTTTCCATTCTTTTACATAGCTTTTCACAATTTTATAGAGTTCAACCGGATCAGCGACATCTGCTGCAGCCCAAAAAGCACCTGTTGCGGGATTAGTCTCGAGCGACTTTGCATCTGGCTTGAAAGAAAGTATTTTCGATTTGAGATTTTTATTCCTGTATTCAAATTCAGATACACCCGTTATAGACAGAGAGTTTCCTTCTATTTCTCCATAAGCAACCATATCTTTCGGGACAACATCGCTTGTAGAATCTTTTGAAAATCCCCCTCTAAGGTAAATTGAGAACCAAGAATTTTTCGGAACATTTCCAAATGGTTTGAAAGATAAGATTTTTCCATCGTAGGAATTTACAGAGTCGATTATTAGGTTCGAAGAGTTTGATAATAAGACATATCCGTCATGATCTAAAGCGTAGAGGGTTACATTGTCTGTCTTAAATGTTTTAAAGGTAACGTTGTTGATCTTCTGAGAGCCAACGTTCCCTCCAACAAATGCAGAAAGCAAATTCATAATCATACTGGAATTGCTTTTAAACACAGCAGCAACACTAAACTCAGAACTTGAAGCTATGTCCCCTTTTCCAAATATGACAAAATCATTTTGAATTGCTTTCCATATTTGAGAAGTTTTAACATTAATAGAGAGCGCAGTTTGACTGACTGAGGATTTGATCAAGCTCTCTATTCCAAGATCGTCAAGTAAAAACGAAAATAATGGCACCTTTTTTAAAGCACTGTAATTTTGTTCGTTGTTTTTGAAAGTAGCCACAAAGTTGGCACTTGCAGGTGCAAAACTCATGATTCCTTGTGCTAAAGCTATAGTTGAAATGACTAAGATCAGAAGGATTAAAGAAAATCTTTTCAACATGTGAACCCTCTCCTTTCATTTGCATTGCTTATCGCAGAGCACAAGCGGGAAAGATATTCTCCGCCGGAGAATCCCGCTTCCTTCACTCCTTTAACGCCGAAAGTTTCCTTACATGACTTATTTCTTCGCGTATTATTTTTGAAAGAATTTCTTTCGATTTTTCTGCACGAGCAAGATCGAACAATTCTTCATAGAAAATCGCAGTCTCCTTTTCTATTTTAATTGTCGAGTTTAGTATTTGATCGAAATTCATTTTTTTCGATTTTTCTATCATATCTTCAGCACTTGGAAATATTCTTTCTTCTACTATACTCCGAACGTATTTCGATGCCTCATCCCAGAATTCCGGTTCAGTATCGTTAAGGAGAGCAGAAGAAACCGCTTTGAAGTCCTTGATGTGCTGTTCCTCTTGGGAAGCGAGGTACGAAAACAATTCCTTTCTTCTTGGATCTTCAGAATTTCTTGATAGATAAGAATAAAAAGTTACTCCATCTTCTTCAATCTTCAAAGCCATTTCAAGTAGCTCGTTTGGAGAGTAAATGTAATCTCTCATGATTGTTCTCCTTCCTCTTAAAATTTGACATACTCTAAGATCATAGAATCTATTGAAGCGCCAGAGTCAACAAGCTTTTTCACTTTTAAGGCATTTGTTTTTTTTATACCTATGGTGATTGCACCAACCAATTTGCTTTCCTCGGTGAGAACTTTTTTGTAAAGACCTTTATTCATATCTCCATTAGAGGCAAAAGTATAATCTCCGCTGTCAGGATCGATCACTCCGATGGAAAGCAAATCTATTCCTGCAACTTTGAGCATGTTCGCCATAACGCTTCCTTGGTATCTTTTATCGTTCGAGCTCAAGACATTTGCGAGAGTCCGAGCTTGCTCAACTGATGGTGGAACTGTACCATAAAGTTTTTTTCGGTGCTGTGCAACATCCCCTATCGCATAAATATCTTTCACGTTCGTTTGTAAGTGGTCATCCACTACCACTCCCTTTTCAACATCTACCCCGGCTTCTCTGGCAATCGAAATTCGCGGTCGTACACCAGTTGAAAACAAAACAACATCTGCTTCAATAGAACTCTTGTCCGAGAATACGACTTTTTCTACTTTTTCATTTCCCTTTAACTCAGATGTAGTCTTTCCGAGCAAGAATTTGATCTGATATTTCTTTTCTAAAGATGCCTTCAGAATTGTAGCTCCGGGTTTGTCAAGTTGGCGTGGAAGAAGATATGGGAAATACTCAACAATTGTAACGTTCCTTTCACCTGCTCGATTTAAAGCGGCGGCTACTTCTATTCCAAGTATACCACCCCCAATGATTACGAATTTTTTTGAAGTACCATAGTGTTTTTTGATTTCAATGACATCTTCGTATGTTCTTATAGAATAAACATTTTTGAGTTCTTTTCCTGGAATTGGTAAAACAAAAGGCTTGCATCCATTGGCAAATACAAAGACATCGTATTTTACTTCTAAGCCTGATTTTGAGACTAATTTCTTTTCATTAGGGTTCACTTTCACCACAGGATCTGAAAGATGGAGTTTCACATTATGATCTGCATACCATTTTTTATCATAAGGTGTTATTCTATCTATAGAAGCCTCGTTTGCCAGAATTTCAATAAGCCTTGGCCTCCAGTAAAATGGTCTTGGCTCATCGGTAAAAATTTCAATATTAGCGTTATTTGATAATTTTTTCAATTCTTTGACTAAAGTTATGGAGCTCACACCGTTACCAGCTATAATCACTTTCACGTAGCTCCCCTCCTCTTTGCTTTTGCTCAAATTTTTTAAAAACCCATGAAAACTTACCATTAATGCCCTTAAAGTATTTTACCATCAAAATAGTTTTCTTTTTGCATTCTTTTTTTTATCGACTTTCACAAAGAGCGGAGCGAGCGAGATGAAGAATCCACCAAAGAGCTCTAACCCTTTTATGTAGGAACATTGTTTGAAGTAAAAATATGTGTTCAACATGGCCAAGATTCCTATCACGAACAGAAAATAGGAAAAAATCTTTTGATATTTTAAAGATGCGATCAAGAAAATCGTGGCCATTATAAAGATCGCTAAGTCGCTCCAATTGAATGGAATGAAAATTGAATGTGGTTGATAGAGAAGTGAAAGCAATCCAAAGGATATGCCGACCGATACTACAACAATATAGAAAACTTTCAATTTACCATCCCTTCTTTCTCCTTCTTTTATGGTATCAAAATCAGGTACATCTGAGAAATTATAATTTCTTTACAGAAAATTTTGAGGCTACGGTGAGTGATACTGTCATGTGATATAATTCAACGTGAATATTTTATGCAGAAAGGGGAAAAAACACATCTTGGATAAGTCTTATTCTCCAAAAAGTGTTGAACAGAAATGGTACAGAGCGTGGAAATTGTCTGGTATCTTTTCACCAAAAAGTGGAAACGGAAAGTTTTCCATGGTTATACCTCCTCCCAACATTACCGGTAAGTTACATATGGGTCATGCATTGAATATGGTTATTCAGGATATTGTGACTCGATATAACAGAATGAAAGGGAAAGAAACACTGTGGCTTCCAGGAGAGGATCACGCCGGGATCGCTACTCAAAATGTTGTAGTGAAAGAGTTAGCAAAAGAGGGAAAAAGTAAGGAAGATGTTGGAAGGAAGGAATTTATCAAGATCGCCTGGAAATGGGCCGACGAATATCGTGGAAGGATCCGTGAACAAATAGAAAGTATGGGAGCGTCGTGCGACTGGACACGGGAGCGTTTCACACTTGATGAAGGCTTAAGCAAGGCAGTTAGAAAGGTTTTCGTTTCCTTATACAAAAGAGGGCTCATTTATCGTGGAAAATATATGGTGAACTGGTGTCCAAAGTGTGGAACGGTTCTTTCAAACGAAGAAATAGAATATGAAGACGATGAAGGAAAGCTTTATCATATTAGGTATCCTATTGAAGAAGGTGGAGAGATTGTAATCGCTACAACGCGACCTGAGACAATGCTGGGTGATACAGCAATAGCGGTCAATCCTAAAGATGAAAGATACGAGAATATCATTGGGAAACATGCCATTTTACCCCTTGTTGGAAGACATATTCCGATCATAGCAGATGAATATGTTGATGTGACATTTGGAACTGGTGCTTTGAAAATTACGCCTGCACATGATCCAAACGATTTTGAAATTGGAAAGAAACATTCACTCGAAATGGTAGATATCTTTGATGATAAAGCACGCGTAAAATTTAGTTCCCCATATAAAGGTATGGAGAGAGAAAAAGCTCGTGAAGCCATAGTGGCAGATCTCAAGAAAAAGGGTTATCTTTTTAAGGTTGAGGATTATACGCATTCTGTTGGACATTGTTATAGATGCCATACCGCAGTTGAGCCAAAACTTTCGGATCAATGGTTTGTCAAGATGAAACCTTTGGCCAAGCGTGCAATAGAGGTTGTGAAAAACGGGCAGGTGAATTTTCATCCAGATCGCTGGAAGAAAGTTTATTTGAACTGGATGGAAAATGTGCGAGATTGGTGCATATCCCGTCAACTATGGTGGGGGCATAGAATACCTGTATGGTATTGTAAAGATTGTGGGTACTTAACCGTTTCGGAAGAAGATCCTAAAGAATGTAAGGCGTGCGGATCCACAAATATTGTCCAAGATCCAGACGTGCTTGACACGTGGTTTTCGTCTGCGCTTTGGCCTTTTTCTACATTAGGATGGCCCGAAGAAACTGAGGATCTGAAAAGGTACTATCCAACTGATTTACTCGTAACTGGTTTCGACATAATATTCTTTTGGGTTGCACGAATGATCGTTATGGGATTGGAGTTCATGGGTGATATCCCCTTTCATGATGTTTACATTCATCAACTGGTTTGTGATAAATATGGACGGAAGATGTCAAAGTCGCTTGGAAATGGCATAGATCCTCTTGACGTCGTTGAAAAATATGGAGCAGACGCAATGCGCATAACCTTATCTATGCTGGCAGCCCAAGGACGTGACATAAATCTGGACGAGCGGGTTTTTGAATCTTCTATGCATTTTTCGAACAAAATATGGAATGCAAGTCGTTTTGTCAAAATGAACACCGGGGATACTGTCCCTTCAAAACCAAAAGGCTTGACAGTAGCTGATAGATGGATACTTTCGAGAATGAATGAAACGATAGACAAAGTCACAAATGCGATAGAATCTTACGATTTCAATCAAGCTTCACATCATGCGTACGATTTCTTCTGGGGTACTTTTTGTGATTGGTATATCGAAATATCAAAAGTTCAATTGAATGTTGATAAACTTCGTGAGAATACCAAGCAGGTTCTTTTGACTGTGCTGAAAAACAGCATGAAATTGCTTCATCCTTTTATGCCCTTCATAACAGAAGAAGTATGGGCTAATTTCTTCGATGGTTTTGTTGCAAGTTCTAAGTGGCCAAAAAAAGATGAAGAATTTGATTACGAAGATGAGGGTTTCGACTTCATAACAGAAACAATAAAGGGGATAAGAAGAATCAAGGCTGATCTCGAACTTACCCCGTCCACAAAAATCAAGGTTGCATTTGTTGGGGAAAATGAACTGCTAAAGGATGCAATAGTGAATAAGTACTTGGCAAAACTTGCAAGTGCATCGGAAGTTAAATGCTTGGCCTCAAAGCCAAAACATTCCATGTCGGCGGCGGTTAGTTCGAATACGGAAGTATTCGTCATAATAGACGAGAATTTTGATCTTGAGTTGGAATTGAAGCGTCTCGATTCAAAAGCATTGAAGATCGAAAAAGAGATGGAAAAATTGGCTTCAAAACTTTCAAATGAGGAATTTCTAAAGAAGGCTCCTGAGAAAATTGTGAACAAAGTGAAAAATGAGAGTAAGGAATTGAAAAAGATGTTCGAAAGGCTCTCTGAAACAATGAAAGCACTTAGGGATTGATCTGGTATGAGATATGACGAAATGTTAAGAATGCTTTATTCAGTTCACCCTGAGGCTAAGATAAGGTTAGGGCTTGTTAGGATAAAAGAATTGCTTAAAAGGTTGGGAAACCCGCAAGATTCTTTCGAGTACATACATGTCGCTGGAACCAACGGAAAAGGTACTGTTACAAGAACAATTGGGAAAATCCTCAGTGTACATGGTCTCAAAGTTGGTACTTATTTTTCTCCCCATCTTGAAACATTTAGAGAACGTATTCGGGTGAATGATACTTATATATCCAAAGAAGACGCTGTTAAAACATTTGAAGTGGTTTCAAAAGAAGCGATTGCTATGGCAAGATCTCCGGATATGGCCCCAACATTTTTTGAAATAGTTACAGCTATGGCCTTTTTGTACTTTAAATTCGAGAACGTTGATGTTGTAATCTCAGAAGTGGGACTTGGGGGACGTTTCGATGCTACCAATGTCATCGAAAAACCTCTTTGTTCTGTTATAACTTCTGTGGATTACGATCACATGGAAACTCTTGGCTCGTCTCTTTCTCAAATAGCCTTTGAAAAAGCAGGAATAATCAAGCCAAATGTTCCGCTTGTAGTTGGAGAAATCGAAGCAGAACCAATGAAGGTAATTATCTCGAAAGCAAGGGAAATGAACTGCGATGTGAAACTTTTGGGCAAAGATTTCAGGTATAGGATAAACAGAACCGAATTAGGGAAAAATGCTTTTAATTTTACGGGCGAACGTTGGAATCTCCCCCTTGAAACGCGGATGAATGGTTTGCATGCTATGAAAAATTTATCCATTTCGCTTGCAACTCTTGAAACTCTTGAAAAATTAGGAATGTTCAAATTTGACGAGAAAAAGTTGTACGACACAATTTTTACGATAGCGTGGGAAGGTAGATTTGAGTGGCTTCCATCCGATGTCATGATAATATTGGATGTCGCTCATAACACCCCTGCCATGAAGATGCTGAACAAGAATTTGAATACATATTTTCCAAAGAGAAAAATCAATGCGATAATCGGTATTTTAAACGACAAGGATTACAAGGGAATGATAAGCTCAATAGCTCCAAGTATTGAGAGACTTTACGTAACAACGCCACACAGTCCACGTGCGGCCAATCCTTTTGAAATATACTCCTGGGCAGCGCAAAAATATAACAACGTCGGTTTCATGAAAAACATAGAAGATGCAGTGAGTTCTTGTCTTGACATGTGTAAAAGGGAAAATTCTGTTATGGTAGTGAGTGGCTCGTTTTACACTGTAGGCGTGGCTCGCACTTTCCTCACAGGCAATGTTGACGCTGATAAGGAGTAAAATAAAAAGTGATCTGGGGACTAAAAGGCATTTTGCATTCTAAGACAGAGAATTCCATTATTCTGGAAATTAATGGCGTGTTTTTCGAAATACTAATTTGCACCAAACATTCTGCGCGTTTCCATACTGGTGAAGAAGTCTTTCTTTACATTCGTGAAACAGTTCGAGAAAACAGTCCGCTTGAACTGATTGGATTTGTAAATGAAGATGAACGTGCTCTCTACGATGCATTGATAAGAATAAATGGAATTGGTCCAAGGAATGCACTGAAGATCTTGGATGTAACCGACCTTAACAGTTTTGTAAACGCTGTAGATTCGAAAGATACCCTTTTTCTTAGATCTCTTCCTGGTATAGGGGCCAAAATGGCAGAGCGTATTATTTTGGAACTTTCTGGAAAGCTCCATTCTGCTATTAATGCAAATGATCACATTGGAGAAGCGTTGGAAACGATGATGGCTTTAGGCTTTTCTCGCAGTGAAGCTTTTGAAGCAATTAAAAGGGCCACAGGAAGTGGTGCCAAGGAACTGGAAGAGATTATCAAGTCTGCGCTCTCTTCCATAAAAAAGAATTAATCATTTGTTGAGAAAATTCGTGTATAATTCCAAAGGTGATGAAAGATGAAAAGAGCTTTGATTCTCGCTGGTGGTCTTGGAAAAAGGATGCATTCACCAAGACCAAAGGTTATTCATGAAATACTTGGAAAGCCCGTTGTCAAGTGGGTGATTGATGCGGCAAGGAGAGCAGGTATTAACGATGTTGGTGTGGTTGTGGGGCACGGTGGTAAAACTGTAAAGAATGTGCTCGACGAAGATGTGAAAGTTTATTTTCAACCCGAACAACTTGGGACCGCTGACGCTGTAAAATCCGCCATGGAATTTTTAGACGGACGCATTGTGATACTTTATGGTGACGTACCACTTGTTAGGCCCTCCACTATAAAGAAGCTTTTGGAAAATGGAGCAGATATGACCGTGCTCACAGCCAATACAGAAAAACCGGATGGATATGGCAGAATAGTGAGAAAAAATGGTGAAATTTTCAAAATAGTCGAAGATGCCGATGCCACTGCAGAGGAACTGAAGATACACGAAATAAATAGTGGAATGTATGCCTTTAACGCTGATGCCTTAAAACTTGCATTGAAACGTATTACTCCTAACAACCAAAAAGGTGAATATTATTTGACCGATGCTGTAGACATTCTTTTGAAAGAAGGCAGAACTGTTGACACAGTTAAAATAGAAAACGAACTGGAAATATTGGGTGCAAATACACAAAAAGAGTTATCACTGCTTTTTAGAATTGCCCGCGAGGAAATACTTGTTTCTTTAATGAACTCTGGGATTACTATAGAGGATCCAGCGAGTACATTTGTTGGTCCAGATGTCCATATTGAGCGAGGTGCTGTTTTGAAACCATTCACTTTTATTTATGGAAATAGTTTTATCGCATCTGAGGCAGTAATAGGACCCGCAACGACACTCGTCAATACGATCGTTGGTGAAAGAAGTTCTATATGTAGATCAGAATGCGACGAAGCAAAAGTTGGGAAAAACTGTTCAGTAGGCCCTTTTTCGCGTCTGCGCCCCGGTACAGTTTTGGAAGATAATGTTAAGATCGGCAATTATGTTGAGGTTAAGAATTCTCATCTTTTTGAGAATGTAAAAGCTCAACATCTTACTTATCTTGGAGATGCCACAGTTGGTGCAGGAACAAATGTGGGAGCTGGTACAATAACGTGTAATTATGATGGGGTAAAAAAGAACAAAACGACTATTGGGAAACACGTTTTTATAGGATCAAATAGTGCCTTAGTTGCACCTGTTAAGATCAGCGATAATGCAATGATTGGAGCAGGATCGGTTATCACAGAGGATGTCCCAGCTTATGCGCTTGCACTTGGAAGGGCAAGGCAAATAAATAAGGAAGGCTGGGTGCTCAAGAAAATGGAGGCAAACGATGAGAAATGAATTGAAAATTCTCGGAGGATCATCCAATCGCCAACTTCTCGAAAGAATATGCGCTTATGTAAATGTGCCGCCGGCGTCTATAGAAATTTCAAGATTTTCCGATGGTGAAATAAGTCTTAGAATAGCAGAAACGGTCCGTGGTCATGATGTTTTTCTCGTTCAGTCCACATCTACTCCTGTCAATGAAAATCTTATGGAACTATTGATCATTATAGATGCCCTCAAACGAGCTTCGGCTAATAGTATAACTATTGTCATGCCATACTATGGTTACGCTCGGCAAGATAGAAAGGCAAAAGGGCGAGATCCCATCACAGCAAAATTGGTAGCCAATCTTCTCACAGTGGCTGGTGCTACGAGGGTTCTTACTGTTGATCTCCATGCAGAGCAAATACAGGGATTCTTTGACATACCAGTGGATAATTTGCAGTCATTTCCAGTGTTTGTTGAAGCGCTCAAGAAATATGAGATTCTCGACAACGAAAAAACAGTCATAGTTTCACCGGACGTGGGGGCTGTAAAAAGAGCGAGAAAGATTGCTGAAAAACTCAGAATGCCTTTGGCCATCCTTGATAAAAGACGTCCTAAAGACAATGTTGCCGAAGTTCTTAATGTGATAGGAGAAGTTGATGGTATGACAGCTATCATGTTTGATGATATAATTGACACTGCTCGTACTTTAGTAGCTGGAGTGCAAACTTTGAAAGAGCATGGTGCAAAAAAAGTAATAGCATGCGCGACACATGCAGTTTTCTCGGGTAAAGCACTGGATATTATAGATAGGTCACCCATTGATCGTGTATACGTGACAGATACTATTTCACACGAAGAAATGCCTGATAAGATAAAAGTAGTGTCTATAGCTCCTCTTTTGGGAGAAGCGATAATGAGGATCAGAAAAAATCTTTCCGTGAGTATATTGTTTAGATAAAAAGGAGGAATTTCAATGGCTTTGAACTTAGAAACAACTGTTAGAGAAAGAGATAAAGCCAAGAGATTGTTGAAAAGGAAACTCGTGCCGGGGATAGTGTATGGGCCAGGTCATGAGAATGTAAAGGTTCAGATTCCAGAAAGTGAAATTGTCTCGGTGTTACACAAAGCAAAGGAAACTACGCCGATTCATCTTGTTATTAGGGGAGAAGACGGTGAGATTGAGAAAGATGTCTTTATAAAAAGTATTCAGCTTCACAAACTGACTGACAAAATCATTCACGTGGATTTTTACGAACCGGAACCCGGAAAGGTTATGCATTTCAAAATTCCGCTTAAGTTTGTTGGAGAACCAGTTGGCGTTAAAGCAGGTGGAATACTTGAAGAGATTATAAGAGAACTTGAAATCGAAGTTCTTCCGAAGGATTTGATCGAGGAGATTGTTGTGGATACGTCAAATCTCCAAGTTGGAGAAGCTATTAGGATTAAAGATATTGACATTCCAGAAACAATGAAAGTCCTTGAGGATCCAGATGAAGTTCTCGTAGCTGTCAAAGCACCAAGGGCTGAAGAAGTTGTGACACCAACTGTAGAGGAAGAAGAAGTAGAACCAGAAGCTATAAAGGAAAAATCAGAGGAAGAGTCTAAAGAGGAATAATAGTGAGTAAGTTTGTCGTTGTAGGGTTGGGGAACCCCGGTTCGCGGTATGCTCTTACTCGACATAACATTGGTTTTCTTTTTCTTGATGAATTTTTGAGAAAATATCACTCAGCTCAAACCACAAAAAAAGGGAATTACATTTCTTATATTGTTCAAGTCGAAGGCTTGGTTTTTAACTTGATCAGACCGCTCACTTTTATGAATTTGAGCGGTCAGATTTTTCGCATTCTTCAGACACAGACGCCTCCTTTGATAGTTCACGATGACCTCGATCTCCCTTTGGGGAAAATTAGAATAAGGCCTGATGGTTCTTCTGGGGGGCATAAAGGTGTAAAATCTATTATAGAATCTCTTGGAACAGATAAAGTACCGCGAATTCGGATTGGAATTGGACCAAAAGTGGGAGATGCTGTTAACTTTGTGTTAGGAGAGTTCACAAACGACGAACTGGATATCGTAAAGAAAGTTGTAAATGTATGCGTTGAAGCAACAATTACCATAGCCAAAGATGGGATAAAAGTGGCGATGAATAAATATAATTCAAATTCTATGAAGGTGATTTGAATGGGTGAAAAGTGTTCTGTATGCGGACGAGAAGCGAGTTTGATAATTGATGTACACTCACTTGGGTTTACAAAGCAAGTGGTATATTGTAAAAATTGTCTGAGAAGTGCGATTCGAAATTCTGGAAAGAGAAAGCTTCATTCAGATATTGATACGTGGACGCTGTTCAATTCAAAACCAAAATTGCAGATGAGCGTGGATTTTTCAGAGATAGATTCCTTCAATTTGTTAAACGACAGTCTTAAAAGGACTTTTGGTAGAGAACTTGGCAACGAAGAACGCATAAGGTATAAGTTGTCTCGTTTAAGGGGGAAGATGAAAAAGGCAATTCAAAATGAAAATTACGAACTGGCTGGTATATTAAAAAGAGAAATAGACCAGCTGGAGTCTAATTTCAGAAAAACCAGATGAATTTCAAAACTTTCATTTCCATTTCGAGTGATGTGCGAAGGCGTGTGAAAATTAAGCGCTCTGAATTTATAGTTAGCGCTCAAAGGGTACATTCGGAAATAGAAGTCAAGAATTTTTTAACGAAAGTAGCCAAAGAATTTAGAGATGCCTCTCACAATTGCTGGGCATATAAAATAGGTTTTCTCGAATCTTCGTCCGATGCGGGCGAACCCAGTGGTACGGCTGGAGTTCCAATTTTAGGTAGTATCAAATCGTCAAGGTTAGATAGAATAGCTGTGGTTGTCACAAGGTATTTTGGAGGCATAAAATTGGGAATTAGAGGTCTCATAGATGCGTATTCTCGGGTTGCAGCTCTTGCATTGGACAGCGCAAAGAAGGTGAGATTCCTGATTGGGAAGAAAATCGTGGTTGAAGTTGGCTATCCGGATTTGGAGAAAATGATGTATAAATTTAGGAAAGCCGGATATTTTTACGCAGAACCCCCGCAGTTCACCGAAAAAATAAGATTAGAGTTATTCATCCCTCAGAATGCAGAAATTGATATTCCTCATAAAGAATTAGGAATATGTGAGCTCTCAGAAGAAAAACTCATACATATTTGATTGTCAAAATAATCGCGTAAAATTTGTGTATTGTAATTCGACTACCATCCAGATTTTGGATGGTAAGCGTTGTTATAAATGCATAAAGATCGTAAAAGTAAGGGCTTTTATATCTTGGCACAAATTTTGCTAACATTTTTAAGGAAAAAGGGAAGTGATGAAATTGTCAAGAACAATCATAATAAACGGTTCCATTGTTGATAATTATGCCCAGGTTATGTCTAATCCTATTTTTGAAAGAATTGTAAGAGAATACATCAAAATGCTTGAACTTAACCATTCTTCGGCATTAAACGCGATTTCTGAGTTCAGAGAGAATAAGTTTTGCTATAAAAAGGTTGCCGAATTCTTGTATTCTTTGACGTTCAAGCCCATTGGCAAAACAGGGTATAAAGTGAAACAAAGCTATCTTCAGGAGTTTGTTGAAGGTCTTTACGATTTTTGGAGGGGAAAACACAGATTCATAATCAAGCATGAAAGATATCTCAAGGATTTCGGCTCGAGAAACAACGCAATAAAATCTGCTGAGTTCGTTGGAGAGGTCTTTGAGAAGACGGCAAGAGGCATTTATCGGGCGCTGGAAAACAATATTTCTTCAAATACGGAGAAAATTTTACGGCAGGTTCCAAGTGGTGCTCAAGTTATTTTTATTGTTGATAAATCGAGAATTCAACGAGAAGAAAGGATGAAATACAATTGGATGTACTCTGTTCCTTTTGTTTGGAACGTTATATATGAACCACCAGTGATTTTCTATACAAAATCCAACAAAAGAAAGGGTGTATTTCCAGTAATTAATGAAAGAATCCTGGACAGGATCGATCTTGATAAAAAGTGGTACGCATTACCGCTGCATGTTGGGAATCTCATGATTTATGTATATGTCAATTCTGAATATCTTTGTCATGCCGCTGGTCTTGCCAATCTTTTTGAGATAGCTACTCCCAATGAACTAAGAACACCCGATGGAGTTGTTGTATTTGGTCTTCCGCTTGAAGTTGTAGGTAAAGATTATGTTAATGGAGTCGTGTTTAAAGATACACTCTACGCAGGTGTCATACCCAAAATAATAGAGAATGATTATTTTGGATATGCTAAAAAAATAGTCCTTACGGTTCACAATCTGATCATGATTGACAGATCAAAGCTTCCAATTCATGGCTCTCTTGCAACTATAAAACTCAAGAACGGAAAGAGCGCAACTGCCATGTTTGTTGGAGATAGTGGCGCTGGGAAATCTGAAACGCTTGACGCTTTAGGAAGGCTTTCGGAAGTGTCAGAACTTGAAGTCATAATAGATGATATGGGTTCACTAAGCATTGAAGATGAAAAGGTTGTGGCATATGGAACCGAAACGGGAGCATTTGTGAGACTCGATGATCTTCCACCTGGATACGCTTACGCAAACATAGACAGAAGTCTTCTTATGAATCCAGATCAGAACAATGCGAGGGTTATAGTACCTTATGGAAATTTTGACAAAATTATTCAGCCTACTCATATTGATTTCTTTTTTTATGCTGACAATTACACAAAAGTCAATTCAAATGAAGAAAGAGTATGCTTTTTTAACGATCCTGATGATGCACTTGAAATCTTTTCAAAGGGTGCTAGAATGGCCAAAGGAACGACCTCGGAAAAGGGAATGTCCTATTCGTACTTTGCCAATCCTTTCGGTGCAATTCAAAGAAGAGAAATTCACGAGAAAATAGCGAGGACTTATATGTATAAAATGTTTGAAACGGGTGTAAAAGTGGGAGAAATAAGAACTATGCTCGGAATAGAGGGATATGAAAAAGACGGACCTCATTTAGCTGCTCAGGCTCTTTTGAAAGTAATTTCAAAATTCAAAGCTTGACCACGCAAATCTTGTATATCAAATCTTGATTACTATCCAAAATGTGGATGGTAATCGTTTGTTGCAAATGTAAAAGCCTTGGAAATAGGCGATTCTAATTTTGGCACGAGTTTTGCTAACATAATAGGAATTATTTTGGAATTTTTTATTTAATTGAGAAGAAAGGGTGAAAGAGCTTGAAAAATGATAAAAGAGTTGTCGTAACGGGAATAGGAGTTGTTGCTCCAAGTGGAGTTGGGAAAGAAGCCTTTTGGAGCGGATTGCTTTCAGCTAAGAGTTTTGCATCACGTATAACATCTTTCGATCCTGAAGGATATAGAACTCAAATAGCAGCCGAGGTAAAAGATTTTGATCCATCCAAATATATGAGTCCTAAGAGCGCAAGACGATATGATCGATACACTCAACTTGGAGTAGCAGCCGCTAATGAAGCAATTAATGATTCTGGTCTCTCAAAAGAACTTCTTGAAAGAGCAGGAGTGATCGTTGCATCGGGAGTTGGTGGAATAGTATCTCTTGAAAGAGAAATAGAAGTTTTGAACTCTAAAGGGCCTTCTTGGGTAAGTCCTCTTTTGGTTCCAGGATCAGTAGTTAATGCACTTTCAGGAACAATAGCCACCTTGCATGGTGCAAAGGGGCCAAATTTTGGAACAGTGAGCGCATGTGCTTCAAGTGCACATGCCATGATAATGGCTTGCAATTTGATAAAAAACGAAGGAGTAGATGTAGTAATAACTGGTGGTGCTGAAGCGCCAATTTCCCCTATAGCCGTTGCTGCCTTTGGAAACATGAAAGCGCTCTCAACACGCAATGACGAGCCCGAAAAGGCTTCTCGTCCATTTGACAAAGATCGTGATGGCTTTGTAATGGGCGAGGGTGCCGGTGTTCTTGTCTTCG